>Ga0116226_10002117_pt1 | contig 17222 bp, 10 predicted proteins | sample S1TSphfallax_FD_89692 | JGI IMG/M metagenome (GOLD analysis project Ga0116226, IMG submission 89692) | Host-associated microbial communities from peat moss isolated from Minnesota, USA - S1T2_Fa - Sphagnum fallax MG | ecosystem: Host-associated > Plants > Peat moss > Unclassified | place: USA... | reverse complement strand
TTATAGGCAAACAAGATTATGATCAATTGCATATTGATGATGTCATTGTGAATACCAAAGGATGATGTCCCACCAAACATATTGTGACAAAACATTCAAAGTGGAATATCATCACAACCTTGCGTGGGACAAACATTTCAAAGCCAAAGGAACAACACAATGGAGATGATGACAATGGCATTGACATAAATGATGATGGTGGAAAGGCCCCAAATGAAAACGATTACCATGAACCACAACCCAAAATATTGACCTCGCAATTGGTCATCCTTCCACATTTGGAATCACTCTAGGGTGTCACAATTTTGCATTATTTAAGGGGGTTAACCATTTGGCATTAAAAGATACACACAAATTAACTAATATGCCATAGGAAGGTCTATACATATATATCTTGTTTAAATTGTATGTTTTTGTGTAAATAAATTTACAGCCATTTGATTTTGGATTTTGGTGTTCATCATAATTTCATCATTTGTTTAAACTATGTAAAGATGTAATATATGTATTATAATTTACATGGGTATAATTTTGAATTATTTAATCACATTGTAAATTGCAATATTCAAACATGAAAAATAATCATTAAAAAAATATGTAAAACTTTACAAATGATCACAATTTGCAAAACAAATAACATTTGACCATCCAAGATTGGGGAACATTTTTTTTGCACATTGTGTGACATTAAATGCTCGTAAATATTAAATGTACAAAATCTTGGCTAATACCTCTATTACATCCTCGTGAAACTTCACCCTACATTTTTAATCCTAAGGATTATTGGGTCTTATATTATTACCTTCCTTAGAATTTGTTTAGTGAATTAGTTCTGAGGATGACTTTGATTGATCATGTAGCCCAATTGGTGCCCCTTGCAAAATCACATTTGACCTAGCAACTATATGTGGCAATACTTCAGCTAGGAGTGCAAATGTTTTATCATCCTTCAAACATTGTCCATTGTTGGTATTTTCTATCATTAAATTTTGTTGAATTTCTCCGTTGAGTTCTGCTAGATTGAAATTTGCTCAATTATATCACCCATGGAATTATACCAAATGTTGCATGGGTTACAAGTAAATTCAAACTTGTTGGTCCTTGAGTTAATTAAACCACCTTTGAAATATTTGGTAAAACTAATTGTGTCTCACATCGATTGTTCTAGGGTATAAGGCCTCATACGCCTTTTGAATCATGGATTCGTCATATTGACTCCCCCATTTAATAAATGTCATGCCCACCTACCAAAACCATTTTATGTCTGCACCCCAAGCTTGTGGTCAATTGAGTGTGTTATATTAATTATATCCACAATGTTCAAGCGGGTAAATTTGAAGGTTAAATTATTCACACATGCACAAATGGATGGGGCCTTACATTGTGGACATGTCCTCCTTACCACCATTAGCATTACTAAACATTATTAATTGTACATCTATTGGAAAGTGCCCAACTACCATGTTCCTTTTGGTCCAAATGGGTTATAATAATAATACACCAGTCCCCATTTTTAACGAAAGGTTAAACATGTGGCCATGGCGCATGTGCAAAAGGGTGGACCAATTTGGGTGTTAAGTAAACCATTTTGCCTTGTGGTTACTAGTGCAATGCCCATGTTTTATAGATCTTGAAATTTATAAAAATGAACTTGGTTTAAAGTTCTTAACTTGAGTATTTACATAATGCATAAAATCAATTTTACAAATTTAAAAAAGTTCTAAAAGCCATGGACTTTTGAACTCAAAATTCATGGACAATATTTTTGACTGCCATTTCTTTGTGCACTATGATATGGTCCATTGATTGATGGGGTGTGTGTTAGGGATTTGAAATTAATAAGATATCATAATAAGGAAGTTAAGGGTAAAAAAATAAATTAATTGAATTATAGTATTATACTTATGGACTTTTGTATGGGCTAATTAAAAACATTATTTTATAAATCCATATCATATTGGAGGAAGAGGTGTTTCATGGATTTGTGGCAAATTGGTACGCCCATTTGTGCACCTACCTGCCATAAGAGTTTCCCTATTCTTTTAAAAACTTAGGTGAAATATTCCCAATTTAGATTAAGGTGTGTTGGCCAACCCATGTTTTTGATATCCTACAATTTTGGTAAGTTGTCAAGGAACATTTCAAATATCCTTGGGTCATGACATTAAATCATGTGATCAAAATCTCTAACCATCATGGTATTTTGCTTGGATGCATACTAACTTCCCTTCCATTTGTGTACTTTAAGATGCACCCAAAATACATGCAAGTTGCATGTTATTTGAAGCTTGTTGGGTCACCTTGGCAAGTGCTTCAACATCTTTCCAATATTGCTCATTCGTATCAATCAAAGTTTGATTCTAATGTTCAACATCCTCCATGGAATTTAGGTGTTCCTTTTTCACCTCTTTTGCCCTTATTTTTACTTTTAATAATGTTTATTGTCTAAAGGCAACCTCTAGTTCTAAAATCTCAACCTTTTTTTGTGTCATGACCAATTGTTCACATAACACACTATGCTCCATTATTACCTCATTAAGTTGGACATGCAACACCTCAAGAACATGTTTTGCAATCCTAGCCCTTAGGTTGGCCTCCCTAGACTATTGAGTTGGCCTTAATGTGCTTGCCCCCTCTACGTGCACCCTTGTTGCGCTTTCATTTCAAATGGATCATATGATGTTATGGGTGTATGCACATTCTAGTGGCTCAAAAATGGCAGATCTAGTATTTGATAGGAGTTAAATAACAATCATTAAATATGGATGGGTTGGCATTTTACTATCCTACCATTGGTTTAATTAAAATTGGGTGGTAGTTATTCTAGTAGGGGGGGACAATATTTTTACTACTACCATTGGTTAATTAGAAAAGTATCGGTACCTAGGTAAGTAGGGGGAATAATAGTTGGTCTTAGGCGAGAACTTTTGCAATGAGATTTCCTACTTGAATTAATGGCTGTTGATTAACGTGAAATGTGAATCTAAGGACTAAGATTGACTACCCCCACGTGGTCATTTTCTTTCTTCTTTGTAATCATACACCATTTTGTAATAATGTGTGTGACAGTTTTGTCACTTGTGCAAAGCTCACATTTGAATGTAGTTGTACAATGTTGTAATGTTATAGCAAATCTACACTTGCAAAGACTTGAATAGTTCTTGCATTAAGATGTCACATAACATAGATCGTAGTTTAGATTAAAAATTTAAAAGAGAAGGTGCAATATTTGCTTGGGTAGAACCTTTGTATGGAAAAAAACTAAAGATCATTTTTGACAAGAAAATGATCATCTCCAGGACATAGATTTTTGAGAAATATGGGTTTTGTTACTAGGGATTATCTCGAAAATAATTAAGGATTGGGAGGGACCTAGAAGAGGCAAAAGTGGAGGCCCTGTTTGGACCTAACATTAGCAAAAACGAGTATAGGTATTGTCACAAACATGATGAAGATCTTAAACACATGTTTCATTAATTTAATAATAAATTGTTAATTTAGAACTTTACCCAACTTGGTGCATAGTATGAACTCCACTTGGTGGCCACCAAATTTAACAAATGTAGCCTTATATTCAAGTGAAAGCAATAATTATTCAAAAATATCACATTCATGTAGACATTTTTTCTCAAAAAAATTCATGCCAACTCTTTTTTGCAATATTTATAATCATTGTTTTGAATACATTGAGGGACAAACCAATTCGACAATAGCAAGATTGTCAATGGATCCATCCATCTTGCTCATACTATAATAAATGAAATGTCTCAGTTTCAAAATTAATATATTAATATGATGAAAAGAATATTTTGCAAGTGCCCACCAAGTGAAAATTATAGGTTATTCATTATCAAGGTTGGAAGTTAGTGCTCCTATTCATGAAAAATAAAAATCCTATTTACTAAATTGAAAGGACTAGGCACAACACATGACAATTCATCAATTACAATAATGTCTATGGATCCAAAGTTGCTCATACTAATAAAATCATTAATTATATTTGGCAACTCTATGCCATGAAGGAAAAAAACAGATGTTTGGTGGCCATTAGGGATTAAGGTTAAGGTCCCAAAAAACCTTTATTAATAGCGAGCATCAAAGGATATACACAATTATTTTTTTGCAATAGACAAATTCCTTGATAATTTTTGGACTTTATGCCATGAAAATAAAAAGCAAACACCCAGGTGGCCATCAAGGATGAGGGTTAAGGTGTAAGAAAAAAGATCATTGACTATGATTATGTAAGAATACACACATAAGTTTTGATGATCAAAACATAGCTTTAAAAATGCCACATCAAACATAAGAAAACCCAAAAAAAAAAAAGTTCTTAATTAAAAATTTGGATTCAATCTCATGAAAAGAAAAAAATAGACGCCTACTAGCCACTAGGGATTAAGGTTTAGATGCAACAACAAAGATCACTGATTGTGACTATTAAGAATGTAAAAAAAATGATTTATGATGAACAAATTGATTAAACAATACACCTCATCAAATACAAAAACACAACAAATATGTGTTTGATTAACAATAGTTCTCCCACTAGTAACAAAAAAAAACTAAAAAAAGACCACAAGGACAATTTAAACTCTATATATTATTTTGCTAGTTATTGGCCACTAAATGATACATAAAATAGAAATAATAAAAATATAATGATAATGAAGCCATTAATCACAAAAAAGAAATTCAATTCTTTGAGTTTCAAAGAAAGGCCACCATGCTTATTTTTTAACAATGGTTACATTCACATCTATGGATCTAAAAATGGTGCTCATAGTAAAAACATTTTTAATAGTTTGAAATTTTATATACCATTTTTCCTTGTGGCCACTAGGTGCAACAAAGTTGAGTATTGGTTTGAAAAGTCAAGAATGAGAGGTCCAAATTTAAGCTTCACCTACAAACACAAATTATGAAAGTTTAGACATTGAAAGACACCAATGACAATAATGGATAAAATTCGATAGATTGTTACTAATCATGAATACTCAAAAAGAATTATGAATAACTTATTGTATTACTAAATTCATTAAATAATGCAACTCGTGAACAACAAAAATAAAGAAAAAAACAAAAGTGCAATAAATTAAGTGATTTTTTTAAATTAAAAAAACCAATATTTTGTCAAGGTCACCAACATACTTCACAAATTATTAGATGCATTAGTAGCCTCAAGATTCACTTTTGCTCGAAAAGAACAACTATGAGGAATAATAATTTGATTTATGTCTTGTATTTTTTTTAGTAGGAAAAGAAAAAATAGCAATTGAAATTTCAAGCCATTGCTTTGGATATGTTAAATTAAATTTCCATTTGCCATTCCAACAATCTCCATACAAATGTTGTTCATCCAAATTTGATCTTTTCTTCACTGGAGCCCACCATTGAACCATCACCATTTTGAAATTTTCATTTTGATCATCTTTGGCAACATCATTCTATGTTTTTCCCATCCAAATAGGGACAAGGAGAGGATCATGAGGCCTCACAAGAACAAATCTCCATGTTGAGATTTCTAAATGGGGTGTATGTGGGAGTCGACTTCAAGTTTTTGGGCCCATAATAAGGACACATGACCAGGTCTTCTGAATTAGTAACTTGATTTGAGGACAACAACTCAACCCTTGCATAATTAAACCTCTAATTGTTGGAAGGCCAAAAGCCCTCCAGAAGAGTGGACCTTTGTGTAAGCAAGGGTTTTAATAAATGCAATAAAATATCTTCCCAATAATGCACATATGGACTCATTTTCATAGCATAAGTAGCACTTTGCTCAATGCCCTACTTCTAGAATTTGATGTATTTGGATAGTTGAACACAAATAAAATTTTCTTTAAAACTCCACAAACCTCAGTGCATCATGGCCCCAAATTGGGCAATATGGAACAAGGTTGGGGACTCCAATAGATAGTTTTGGAGATCCATCAAGATTAACTTTCCATAATTGGATTAGAAGCCCATTCATGGGACTCCAAATGTTATTTGTTAGTGAAACTTTGTATTGCATCACAAGCCAATTAAACGAATCCACAAAACATTTTTTAAAATGTAAATAAGTATGTTCTACCAAAGTTTCCAGACCATCCTTTAAACAACCAAGGACCCAGGTTTTAAAAGCTATAATTTATTGAATCAACTGTGGAATGAAAGGTCTCTCTTCTAAAACCATGAAAATTTTCATCAAATCTACCAAAATATAATTATTTTGCTCCTTCAATTTTTTGAACAAATATCCAAAACATTTGCTAATATTTTCATGTGTATGACCAACTACAAGGAATCCCAATTTAACTTCCTCAAACACTTCCCTCGCAATCAACAATGAAATAAATGCTAACAAATATCTATTTTTATTATCCTTCACATAGTTATCCATTTGAAGCAAAAAAAATTGGCAATAACTTGTAGCCAATAGCTTCATTTGGTGTCTTTAAATCACTTATACAATGAGATTTTCCTTGTAAAAGACATGCAAAAAGTGCATTTTGAGGAGGGTGTCCAAACAAGATTTTGGACCCACAAACTATAACTTTCTCCAAAGTTTGAAAAAGTTGCAACAAGGACCCAATTGCAAAATTGGGATCATTAAGCCACAACTCATTAGAATATTGTGCATATCTTTCATTCATGACCATGAGCTATCATACCCATCAAGGTAATGGGCAATTGTCCAAGCCCACAAATCATTTTGTTCACCACTTACAACCTTGGGAGTGCAATTTTCACATGACCCATTTTGTCATGGATAACACATAAGAATTCATCTTTTAGCCAGATAGATTCGGACCTCCAAGTATGGTACAAGCTTCTGCATGACTCTTGATGCAATAGGTATTTTTTCAACTTTAGTTCATATTCTTTCACATCAAGTTGCAATTCTTTCCAAATTTCAATATCAAATCCTTCAAAGATTTACACACAATACATTTTGCAAAAATCGAACCTCTCTTTCATACATCAACATTGAAATGGTGTCTCTTCCTCAATTTGTTCATTGTAGACTAAGAAATACCTCCAAAGTTTAATTTTTTGCTAATATACAAAAATGTGTGGGGAAAAAAATGATCATCTTAAACAACACATCACAACATTAAACATTGACAACTAAACCAAAACAACTACCCAATATTCACATGTACTTCAAATTATATACATTATCACTTATTGAACATCATATCATTCTCGAAAGCTTTTCCAAATATCAAGTAAAAAATGTCAAACATCTTGTCTACCATTTATGGTTCCTTTCAATTGAAGTGGGATTGTGTCAGCACATAAGTCAATCAAGGATTGAACATTTGACTCCACTTTTTGGTTTGAGTTTAAAGTTTACGCAAGCCTTTGTTATTGTGAGGTAAAAATCTACAATCTTGCTTACAATTCACTTTGTATAACATGTATGTTGATCTAGACAAGCCAAAGATCTTACACTAGGTGTAAGTACAATTGGTGGTACCACTAGGAATGTCACATTTTCATTTTTTTAGGACCCATCAAACTTTGGGAAAATATAGAAAACACATAAAGAAAGATTTTTAATATTTTTTTTGTCGAATAATTTAATTAGGTTTTATAGATTTTGAAACTTTAACAATGCCAAAAATATTTTGAATTTTAATGTTCCTATTCATTACATTCACACAAAATTTTAGGAATGTCATAGTCATTATTTTCCTTGAACTTTTTAGTTAGGAACTTTTTTCAAACAAGGTTTGGGGTTTTTTTTTAAGGGACATCATTTTGTAACGTACTTTAGATGGTCTTCTATTTGATATTTTTATTGGGTAATTATTTGAGTAGGTATAATTTAGTTATGAATTTCCAAAGTTTAGGAACTTAATTTCTTGAAGGGGCCACATAAAAAAGGGATACAAATTTGTAATGATCTTCAACTTTTTTTATTATAATGAAAACTTCAAGCCATATACTTTGGCATGAAATAAATGAACATGAGAAAAAAATTATAATTATGAAAAAAATTAAAGAAAAGGGCCCAAGAATATTATTTTGCTAATTTTTGTTCCCTGACCATCCTTTGAAATTATTCCTAGTGGGTCCACCCAATTGTACCTACAACCTACCATGTTGTTTCACATATCTCTATTTCCTTAGTCATGATAAATTTTCCTTGCTTCATGTTTCTTTTCGCATGCAACCTTTTTAGAATATCCATGCCATATGTTCTGTGGTCTTCAACGGTGAAACCCCAAAACTCTTCTTTCAACATCTTCTCACAAGGAAAATGTTGACAATAATTTCATGTGCAACATAACACATAACTCACATTTCGAACAAACTTTTGGGACACAAGCTTTTCAATCCTTAACACTTAGTGTTTAGAATGTCCTACACTTTGCTTCTTGTTTTGAAAAGTATATTGCTTCTTCCTCACATTAATTTCTCCTTCTTCATCGATAATTGGTATGTGGCTTTCATTCTAAAAGATGAGAATTTGCCTAAGGGAGTACCCATCCAAAATTGTTTGAACCAATAACCACTTCCAAATTGTCACTATCGTTGAAACATTGGGCAATATAAAATGTTCACTCCCACATGATCCTCACCTAATTAATTATTAAGAATTTCCTCCCTTGGGTCACAAGTAATTACACGCCCACTTGCAATGAACACCTTAACATCATCAAGAATGTCACATTCTACACCTCGCCAAAAACACTTACCTTTTGAAAGGATGCAGGAGTTTCTTCTTCCATTTCCTTCCTCACTTCATTCCTCTTATTGTTCACCACTTCCTTCTTCATTCCTTCCTTCATTCATAAAATCAGAAGAAGCTTTCCTCAAATTGCCTTCATTAGTGGCATCATTAGAGCTATAACATTTGTTTTCCATCGGACTCATCATTGACACTCCCATCTATCATAATGTCAATTTCCTCAAGACGTAAGGATGAAGGGAAAGCTTGATCCCTAGAAGACACTCTTCTCTTGTGTAGATTGCTAAAACCCTCCTATTGAATATCTTCCTACACTAGAAATGCAAGTGTTTTTCCAACAATGAAACATCCCTTTTAGGCTAAAAGCAATCATGTCCCATCAATGATTTACAATATCATGTAGCTAGAGTGGGGTAGAAGAGTCTTTGTTGCTCAAAGGCTTCAATCACAGATATGATGGTTATAACTATATAGTTTACCACTCCATTAAGCACCATAGATTGAGACTAGTGATGGATCTTTGCACTATCCTACTCCAATTTGAACCCTACCATCCTTGCTTGAATCCTAGATAGAAACTGTGTCATTAACATTCACCTCTATGGTCATGTTTTCATGGTTCTTAAATATAATTTACTTATCATGGACAACAATGTCCATATATCAGTTAATGTATGACCATTACTACCATTATACCTTGGAACACAAAATTGAACAAAAATTGATGAACACGTAAATGCTCCACCCATTTCATTGAGTAGGGATTTTTTTCTAACTAATTCAATTGAATGTCAACAAATTATGAGAAAATTAGGATTAAATAACACTAGATTTCACCCAAGTTACTTAGGCCTAACAACAAAACATTTCAAATGGCCAATAGTTGTTTGCTGATGATCAATTGTAAGACGTATCTTTGAATGCCTTATAACCCTTAGGCTAATTCTAAACATTGATCCGAATACATCCTTCAAAAGACAATGCGACCTTCAAGAGATTTCTTTATTAGCCACTAGAGCATAAAGAAAACATCTTCATGGTCAAATTCACCACATCCACTTTCATACCATCACTAGGAGAAAAAGGCCATTTTCCAACCAACCAATTTTCAACTACATGTTGGTTCAACTTGCCTTCGACTACATAATTATATTTGTTTCAACAAATTCCACGTGGCATGTTTCACACCTCCACTTAGTTGACTTTTCAACTAGGTTGGTAAGTTACGAGGTTGACCATCACTACCAATTGACCATTGATTTTTATTTTTAACTAATAAATTCATACTCAAGCTATAATGGAGAAATCCACTTTCAAAAATTGTCAGGCTCTGTCATGTCAACCACTTCACTATCTTGGTTAGCCTTGTTTATGGATGGATGAATATTGGAAAATTTGATGGATGAAATAATGTATGTGTTTTCCACTATAGTTCAACTTTGATTTGACTTTAGGTTCAACTTAATTGTGACTGTTAACAACTTTGTTGTGACTAGTTTCCAACTTTGGTAATTTCAAAACCCCTTAATGTTGAAGTCAATAACTTTCATTACATTGCACCTTGCCACTAGAAACCCTAAGTTTGTTGGAAATTCTTTTATTTTATGGTGTCTAGATGTGATAGAACATCAAAAGTGGGAAAACACAAAAATCCTCGTCTTAAGTAATAAGGCATGGTATTGGAGTGGTTAAAAAGTGTGGAACATTAAGTTGACATGTCTTTACTTGTTGAAACAAATGTCTACCTCTTAGAATATTTTGGGATTATCTTTTCAAGGTTAAGTTGCCTTGATTTCTTGAATAATAATGACTCCTCCCTAGAGAGGAGTATTGCACCAACATTGCTTGGAGTGGTTGGTGCATTTGGCATTGCCCCTCATGCATCCAACACACTTCCATACTCATTTGTGTTAATATACTCTCCATAAGTGTTTAGGAACATGCTCTTGCTTCACGTTTCCTTATGCAATATAACCTTCCACCATTGGTTGGAAGAATCATGAAACTAGAAAACTTGTTGGACTTGTGATGGGAAGACAAATGGTTCATTGCCATTCACCAACATATGCCAAAAGTTGGCCATTAAAAATTCTGCCTCATCTTGTTTATAAGTTGGATTACCCCAACTATATATTATGGTTAATAATTAATTAATATTTAACTATTAAAATAATTAAATATTCATGAGTTAAATTATTTAGTTAATGTTAATTATTAATTTAAACTAATTTAATATATACAAATCAATTTAATAAGTTAGAAATTTAATAATTTATAATTAGTGTTAGTAATTACCAACTACTTAATAATTTATTTTGTTAGATAGTCAATTTAAAACCTAATTACTTTTATTTTATTAGTTGATCACTAGAATTTTTAAAGGTTTATTTTTTGAAATAAAATTAGTAATTTTATTGAAATGTTTCAATAAATAGAAAATTATATTATTTTATAAGTAATTTCCAAATAATTAATATGTTAAAAATTATATTGATTAATTTTATTTTTAAATTAATTAATTAATTAAATATTAAGTAATTATTTCTTAAAATACTAAATATTTGGACACATGGCATGCACCAAAGGTCTAGGCATGGTTTAGCTAGGTTTAACCAAGGTGCGTCATGGTTTAGCCTTAAGTGTACTTTAGGTGTCACATTAGATATTTAATTAACTTTAGATGGTTAGCCCTAGTTTAGCCAAATTTAGGCACCATGTACATTAAATTAATTAATAGGAATTAACTGCTAATTATTCGCCTAAATTAAGATCATATTATAATATTATTAATTAAAATTTTTAGAAAAATTATAAAAATATTATTAACCTAGCTTTAAATTAATTATAATTTAACATTTCAAAATAATATTACATTAATGTGTGTATTTTTCCCAATCTTTATGGTTACTGCAATCTTTAAGTAATTAATATTATTAAAATTCTATTATTTTTACTAATTTCATTGCAATAAATAAATTTTTAATGAATATTATTCCTTATTAATTAATATTATCTACAATAATTAGTAGGTAGACTAAACTAGTTAATTATTATAGGTAGTTGTTGTGTTATTTTAGTTAGTAATTGGATATTAAATACTTGGAACCACCCAACATTAAACACAAGCTTAAGAACCATTGCAAATTTTAATATTTTATTCACTCTTTAACCAAATCAATAACGATCTTCATGTCATTAGAAGTGCAAATTGAAGGATTACAATTTTTTTCTAAACACCAAAAGCAAAGGACCAAGGAAGAGAACATGAAGAGGAGGAAGAGGGCATTTTTGATATTTTGTTTCAATGTTTTTGAAAAAAAACCTTCTTTATTTTCAAATCCCATATCTTTCTCATTTTTAGTTCATTTTAAGTGATCTAAAAACCTATGAATAAGGATATACAAGAAATTTTTTTCCTCCAAATGCAACAAAACAATAACAACAAAATTATATCAACATTTGAAATTGTGATGTTTTGTTTCAAATGTTTTGAAAAAAAATTGTTGGTAGACCAATGGCACATTACAATTGCATTTTAGTTGATATTATACATTTAATTAACCTTAGATGGTTACCCTAGTTTAGTGAAGCCTAAACACCATGTAATAAAAAATGTAGTTGTAATTTAATTGATATTTTGTTTCGAATGTTTTGAAGAAAAAACTTAAAACCCTCTCTAGTTTCAAACCCCATATCTTTCTCACTTTTAATCTTTTTTGAATGATCTAAAAACCTATGGGTGTATCAACTAGCTATTTACAAGACCTCTTTCAAGTCCAAATGCAACAAAACAATGAAAAAAATAACTTACTCTCAAAATCCAAAATTGCAACTTAATTTCAACTAGGGTAAATAGGCCTACCATCATACACTTAAGATTTCAAAGGAAGTCGATTTATTATACATTGCTCCTTTTTTGTTGTTAAAATAAATTTTTTAGCCTTCCATTTAACACTTCCATTGCTACAAAAAAACACTCAATTTGGTCAAAGAACAAGGAGGATATGGGTTGTTTTATGTAAGGGAGTTCATGTTGAGTGATAGATTTGTTAAAATAATTTCGGATTTTGAAATTAATTTTTTTTGTCATTGTTTAGTTATATTTAGATTTCAAAGAAATCTTGTAGGTTTTTAGTTGGCACATCCATAGCTTTTTAAATCACTCAAAAGAAACTTACAATGAAAAATATATATGGTTTCAGACTAAAAAGGTTTAATGTTTTTTTTTCAAAACATTTCAAACAAAATATTAGAGTTTTGGATTTTGAAATTAAATTCTTTTCTCATTGTTTTGCTACAATTGAAGTTCAAAGAAGTATTGTAGATCGCTAGTTGGTGCACCCATATTTTTTTAAATCACTCAAAATGAACTTACAATGAGAGAGATATGGGGGTTTCAAACTAGAGAGGTTTTAAGTTTCTTCAAAACATTTCAAACAAAATATCACAATTTTGGAATTTGAAATTAAATTATTTTTCATTGTTTTGTTGCATTTGAGAATCAAAAAGATTTTGTAGATCACTACATAGTGCACCCATAGTTTTCTAGATCACTCAAAATGGACCTAAAATGAAAAATATATGGGGTTTCAAACTAAAGAGGTTTAAAGTTTTTTTTTCAAAACATTTCAAACAAAATATCAGAGTTTGAGGTTTTGAGATTAAACCTTTTTTCTCACTGTTTTGTTGCATTTGGAGTTCAAAGAAGTCTTGTAAATTACTAGTTGGCACACCCATAGTTTTTTAAATCACTCCAAACGAACTTAAAATAAAAAAGATATGAGGTTTCAAACTAGAGAAGGTTTAAATAAATTTCTTCAAAACATTTGAAACAAAATATCAACTAGAGTGCAACTAAAATTTTTATCCCATATTGTTTGTCATAGCTTCCAAGTTTGTAAAGTACATAATGAAATTAGTGCACCAAGTGTTTTCAAAAGGTGAAGTTGGAACCTATGATAAATTAATAAGAAAGGTTTGACCTTAAAGGCCATGTGGTGAAAAAAAAGATTAATTATTTGAAGCCTACTTATCTACCCTAACCCTAAGTAACATTATGTCTACTTATTTACCTAGGTTTACCTACTTGCCTAATTTTAGGTTAAAGAGGTCTATATAAATAGTTAGGCTTAATAGGTATATACCTACTTACTTATTTCTAGGTGGACCTACATACCTAGACTTAAGCCTACACATGATTTTAGGTAGGGACACATGTTAATAAACTATTGTTTAAATTCTTTGCCTAGACATAACTTTGAGTAGGATAATTCATGAAGTTTGCAAATAACTAAGCTTCATCCAAAAGTTGAAAATGTTCCGTTGACTAAAATGGTGTGTTGCTTTTAATTAAAATCTTGTCACCTCAATGTTGGTTGAAAAATTGACACGTGTAGGTAGGCTTCGACTATGTTGTGGGTTTGAATCAACATTGTCAACTATTTTATTAGGCAATGGAAAACACCATTTTGAGTTGAAAAAAACATTTTACAATTGGAAGTGACATTTTCAACTTCAAAATGTAGTTGAAACCATAGTTGAAAACCCAGGTTTTTCTCCTAATGCATGTCTTGTATCAATCGTTATTGTCCCAAATATGAAACATCTTGTTGGAAAACTATTCAAGATTATTCTCCACCAAGAATTCCTCAAACTCCTCGTTTTTTTTCTTCCACACATCATCCCATGTACCACAAATATCCTCCATCACTTTGTGCATGTGTTCATCTTCATGCTCCAAGGACACATAAATGGATGCAAAACTAGGAATGTAGCCATTATTAACAAATGATCTAACAAAAAGGTTACATTGTTTTCTAGAACAAGGCGGACCACCTCCATCCTTATCATTTAACATAGAGGAATAAGAATCATAAAACATATTTCAGTTAAGATTTTGTTGACCTTCCTCTTCTTTTCAAGAAGCCACACTTTGTTGTACATTAGTGATTTCCCCTCTAATTTTTTAGTGGTCACTAATGTTAGGGGTATTGCCCAAATCCCTTGCTCCTCTTCCAAACCCTATTATGTGTAAAATAGATGCATGTTAATAAATATGACCATTTTCAACATTGAACAACTTCACAAGAATCGTTCCTTGTTCTTAAAAGTTTACCTTTCTGTCACTATTTCTTTTGTAAGAAATACCACTACCAATAGATGGAGTCGGGGCCTTCCTAGAATTGGCATTCAGAACTTTGTGTGGAGACAAGTATATATATCGACTTCTTCCACATCATCATCATCTTTAATGTTTCGATGACTTTCATGCTCCTCCCCATTGATGGCCATCTATCCATGGTTGTGAAGGATGCTAATCCACGAGCCTACGAGCATGACCATGACCATGAGCAACACTAGAAGAAAAAAGCTAATATGTGACCAATGAATTTACAACCACCTATGACTATTTGGTTTTTGCAACTAAATTTTTGCCCTCTATGACTAGTGTGACATCGTGCTAACATCAACCAAGTCACTTACAACTAGCTTGTGACTAAATTGGTTTACATCCATATATGGGTTGGATTTATCATCCAAGAGTAACCATCTAAAGTCCCATTAGTCGTAAGTGGAGTGGTATTTAGTCATAATCGACATATGTCTATATACATCAATTATAATAATAATTTGATTTATGGATAACTTAATATTCATAACTTTTATTTTATATTTCAAATTAATATTCCAAATATTCATAATTTTTTATTAATTAAAGTCATTGATATGATTATTTTAATTATACTAATTTCATTGCATTAAATTTCTTATAATTTCAAATAAATTAAATATATTCCAACATAAAATATCATACTAAATAGTTATATATATATATATATATATATATAATGAAAATAAAATTACTATAATTAATGTATCATTATTATAAAATCATAATAATAATTTTACTTGTACACTAATTATATAGACACATAATTTATAATTAAGCTTAATTATTCATAATTTTAAGTTTAAATTTGTAAGAATTACATTCCAATATACTAAAATATTTACATATGTACTTACAATATATAATTATTACTACATCATAAATTTTTTAAATAATTATAATAAATTATTTCTTATTTAAAATGAATAAACATTATTACAACATAAAATTTCAAATTAATTATAATGATAGTTCCCAATCATAAAAAATAACTATCGTATTTACAACACTTATGTTTTAATAATAATAATAATAAAGTTTCGTATCCTAGTTGAAAAGTTATGACATATAATGACATTTGTTGGAAATTAGAACATGCGGAACATAATGGAAAAGAGCAATTGAGAAAACAGTTGAGTGGGCGACCTTGTGATGGGTGAATGCAAAGATAGACAAAGAAAGTCTTGCAATGCTGAAACAAATTGTAAACATTCCGAATGAGGATATGGAAGACTATCACTAGGCAATGTTTACACATGCCAGGGATTTTTTTAAAGAACATGCAAATTTGAAAAAGCTGATTCTAGAACATTTTTTCACAAGTTTATTTAGCGATTTGTCGATAGAGGATTTAATAACCCTTGGAAACCTACTATCAATAAAATTCTTGAAACCTCGAAAATAACTTTATGCAACTCTAGGTAGGTGAACTTGGTTGCCACATGATTTAAGAAACAAAATTTTAAAACAATTGGTGAATTGTCAAATCACAAGGCTGACCCTGAAACCACGAGACGTGTATGATAATCGAAAGAAACGACAAATCAACAACTAAAGGAGAAAGAAGAATACCATTGTTTGCAATACATTGTGGAACAATACAAATGTTAAAATGAATAATGACTGAAGTTGAACATTGAAATTGATTATTGAACAAATCAAATGAACTAATGTTGAGTCAATGCATCATAAAGAATATGAAACACAACCACTAAAAACATTCATAAGCACCATTGGATTTGGATATGTTCCCTATGGTAAAAAGAAGAGATTTCAAGTCTATAGATGTAGAGATGTAGGTAGTCATAGAATGATGGGGAATCCAAAATGGAATGGTTTTTTTCTTGAATTATTCAAGTGATAAATGTTGTCAAAGAGTAAAGTGTAATGGTTTGACCTAACATTGCATTTGTGGCCACCCTTGGTTGAATTGCCATTGGCCAAAACGGTTCAAGTTCATTATGACTTTATGGTCAAGTATTTTAAGCATTGCTTCTCTTCAAGAAATTATTTCTAATTCCTCTAGTATATGGATAATGATAATGATGATGTTCGCAGTATCCAACCCCTTTTAGGTATGCAATATGAATAATTTCATTTCATTTTTTCCATTTTTTTCCATTTGCAATTAATTTTTTATATCTTTTATGCATTGTTATATATTTTCATATGCCCTAATTTTCTAATATTGACTTTTTTTTGCAATTGGTTTGGACCATTGTTTGTAGAGTATGCAAAATTGTTTAAAACTTTGAAAGGGAGAAAACAATGTTGGCCACTTAGTTTCTTATTCCAAGATGGTGCCAATGTTGTTACATGACAATCACAAGACTTCTAAAATTAGGAGGTCTTGACATTATGTTTAAAATT
>Ga0116226_10002116_pt1 | contig 17226 bp, 17 predicted proteins | sample S1TSphfallax_FD_89692 | JGI IMG/M metagenome (GOLD analysis project Ga0116226, IMG submission 89692) | Host-associated microbial communities from peat moss isolated from Minnesota, USA - S1T2_Fa - Sphagnum fallax MG | ecosystem: Host-associated > Plants > Peat moss > Unclassified | place: USA... | reverse complement strand
TTGGATGTCGCCTTCAAGGGCGGCGCGATTACCGGCATGCTGGTTGTTGGCCTCGGTCTGCTCGGCGTGACCGGCTTCTTCTGGTATCTGATTTCCGCCGCTGGCGTGAACTCCAACCTGCACGATCTGATCAAGCCCCTGGTTGGCCTGGCTTTCGGCGCATCGCTGATTTCGATCTTCGCCCGTCTCGGCGGCGGTATCTTCACCAAGGGCGCTGACGTGGGTGCCGACTTGGTAGGCAAGGTCGAAGCGGGTATCCCTGAGGACGATCCGCGCAATCCGGCAGTGATTGCAGACAACGTCGGCGACAACGTTGGCGACTGTGCAGGCATGGCAGCTGACCTATTTGAAACCTATGTCGTGACGCTGATTGCAACGATGTTGCTCGGCACCTTGTTGATCAAGGGCGCGGAAATGCTGGCGGCAATCTATCCCTTGTTGCTCGGTGCGGTATCGATCATCGCCTCGATCATCGGTTGCATGATGGTGAAGGCGCAGCCGGGCAAGAAGATCATGTCTGCACTCTACACCGGCTTGTGGTGGGCAGCAGGCTTGTCGTTGATCGGCTTTGCCGTAATCACGTGGGAGGTATTGCCTGAACCGATGCACGTGCCGATGATGGGCGCGACTGTGGTCGGCATCGTGCTGACCGGTCTCATGGTCTACATCACCGAATACTATACCGGCACCGATTTCAAGCCTGTGCAACACGTGGCACAGGCATCGACAACGGGTCATGGCACCAACATCATCGCCGGTTTGGGTGTATCGATGAAATCCACTGCGTATCCGGTACTATCCGTCTGTGTGGCGATTCTGGTGTCTTATTGGCTCGGCAGTATGTGTGGGGCAGGTCTGTATGGCGTCGCCATTGCGGCAACGTCGATGTTGTCGATGGCGGGTATCGTCGTCGCACTCGACGCCTACGGCCCAGTGACCGACAACGCTGGCGGCATTGCTGAAATGTCGCACATGCCTGATTCCGTGCGCGCGATTACTGATCCGCTCGACGCAGTCGGCAATACCACCAAGGCTGTCACCAAGGGCTATGCAATTGGCTCTGCAGGTTTGGCTGCCCTGGTGCTGTTTGCTGACTACACGCACGCGCTTGATTCGGTCAACAAGCATACCTTGTTCGACTTGTCCAATCCTGCGGTCATCGTCGGTCTCTTCATCGGCGGCTTGATCCCTTACCTGTTCGGCGCGATGGCGATGGAAGCTGTGGGGCGGGCTGCTGGTGCGGTCGTGGTCGAAGTGCGTCGCCAGTTCCGCGATATCAAAGGCATTATGGATGGCACAGGCAAGCCGGAATACGACAAGGCAGTCGATATGTTGACCCACGCCGCAATCAAGGAAATGATCGTGCCGTCGCTGTTGCCGGTTGCTGTGCCTATCATCGTCGGCATGTTGTTAGGCCCGGCGGCCTTGGGTGGTTTGCTGATGGGCGCAATCGTTACCGGCTTGTTCGTTGCGATTTCGATGACGACAGGTGGCGGCGCATGGGATAACGCGAAGAAATATATCGAAGACGGTAAGTTCGGTGGCAAGGGTTCCGATGCACACAAGGCAGCGGTTACGGGCGATACCGTTGGCGATCCTTACAAGGATACTGCTGGCCCGGCCGTGAATCCGCTGATCAAGATCATCAACATCGTGGCGTTGCTGATCGTGCCGCTGTTGCCTGCGGCTGGTTTGCAGCTGGAAGTGGCGAACCCACCAGCCATCATGACAGCAGCAGCACCTGTACAAGTTTCGCCGGTGGCTTCGGCTGCATCCACGACGATGCCAACAGATAGCAGTACGTCAGCAATGCCAGCGCCAGCTCCTGTCGATGGCGCTGCCAAGAGCGATACGACTGCTGCCGGAGGTAGTAGCGCAACAACGCCTGCCAAGCCGTAAATGGCGGGATGCGGTGACGGAAAGGCAGCCTCGGCTGCCTTTTTTGCTTCAAAACTCGTACAATTCGGGATTGTGACGTTTACGTAAACGTAATTGAGGGCAACACGCCCTTAGACGTCAACATGCTAACGCTATGCAATAACTGAAGAACATCTGGAGAGAAGACACCATGCAAATCCAAAATAATGTATTCATCATCACCGGCGGCGCATCCGGCTTGGGCGCAGCGACTGCACGCATGATCACTGAAAACGGCGGCAAGGTCGTACTGGCTGACGTGCAAGTCGAACTCGGCGAAAAGCTGGCAGCGGAATTGCATGGCAAGTTCGTCAAGTGCGACGTGACCTCCGAAGCAGATGGCAAGGCAGTCGTCGAAGCGGCAACTGCAATGGGTACATTGCGTGGCCTGATCAACTGCGCTGGCGTAGCACCTGCGATCAAGACAGTTGGCAAGGATGGCCCACATCCGCTCGACTCCTTCCAGCGCACCATCAACATCAACCTGATCGGCACCTTCAACATGGCGCGTCTGGCTGCTGATGCGATGAGCAAGACCGAAGCCACAGCAGAGGGCGAGCGCGGCGTGATCATCAACACCGCATCGGTTGCGGCGTACGACGGTCAGATCGGTCAGGCAGCATACGCATCGTCGAAGGCGGCGGTCGTCGGTTTGACGCTGCCGATGGCACGTGATTTGTCGCGCAACGCCATCCGCGTGATGACGATTGCTCCTGGTATCTTTGAAACACCGATGCTGCTCGGCATGCCGCAAGAAGTGCAGGATGCATTGGGCAAGATGGTGCCGTTTCCATCGCGTCTGGGCAAGCCAGCGGAATATGCACAACTGGCGAAGAGCATCATTGAAAACATGATGCTCAATGGCGAAACCATCCGTCTTGATGGTGCAATCCGCATGCAACCGAAGTAATTGAGTCCATGACCTTGTTGGCAGGATGCCTCTTCCCTAACCCTACGGCATCCTGTTAATCTAGCAGTAATGGGAGACACGAAGAAAACTGGCTTGGTTTTGACCGGCGGTGGCGCGCGCGCCGCCTATCAGGTCGGCGTGCTCAAGGCAATTTCCGATATGCTGATCGAAGCCGGATGGAAGCCTGAGCGCAATCCCTATCAAATCATCTGTGGCACCTCTGCCGGGGCGATCAATGCGACTGCCCTCGCTTGTCAGGCCGACGACTTCAACACCGGCGTTCGCCAACTGACCCACATCTGGGCCAACTTCACGGTAGAGCAGGTCTATCGTGCGGACTCCCTGGGCGTGATGCGTTCCGGCGCGAAATGGTTGTCGTTGTTGTCTTTCGGCTGGCTGCTGCGCAAATGGCATGCGCACCCGCCGAATTCGCTGCTCAACAACACCCCTCTGGTGACCTTGTTGAACCGCTTGCTCAATTTCCCGCGTCTCGATGCTGCCTTGATCGATGGTTCACTGCACGCCTTGGCGGTGACTGCGTCGTCCTACACGGCGGGGCAGCATATGACGTTTTATCAAACCGAAGCCAATATCGAACCGTGGATACGCATGCAACGTTTTGCGCTGCGCAGCCAGATTACGGTTGATCACTTGCTGGCATCGTCGGCGATCCCGCTGATTTTTCCGGCGATACCGTTGTATTGCAACGGCCAGCGCGAGTATTTTGGCGATGGTTCGATGCGGCAACTGGCACCGATTTCGCCTGCCATCCATCTGGGGGCGGACAAGGTGCTGGTGGTCGGTGCAGGGCGCTTGTCCGAACCGGTTGGCACCACGTCGGAACCGGCGCGTTATCCCAGCCTTGCGCAAATCGCTGGGCACGCAATGTCCAGCATCTTCCTCGATAGTTTGGCGGTCGATATCGAACGCATGAACCGCGTCAACCGCACCTTGTCGATGCTGACCGAGGAACAGCGCGAAAAGACGCAATTGCGTCCCATCGAAATGCTGATCATCGCCCCTTCCGAGCGACTAGACGAAATCGCCAGCCGTCACGTCAACAGCTTGCCTATTCCAATACGCATGATGTTGAGTTCCATCGGCGCAACAGAAGTACGCGGCTCTGCCCTGGCGTCCTACCTGTTGTTCGAAGCCAGCTATACCCGCGAGCTGATTGCCCTTGGCGTCAAGGATGCGCTGGCACGAAAAGCAGATGTGCTGGCTTTCTTCGGCTTGTAACTTCTCATCGTCATTTCTGACGCCAAAACTTCCCCTGTAGCAATCGAAGTTGGTTAATTTTTCTTGTTGGAAACACAATTTTATAAGTGGTAGGTGTTACCAGTTGATTCATTTTGTGCAACACGATACGCTACGTTCTTGCCAATACTTTATTGGTTTTGGCGACATCGATTCAATTTGAAACAAGGATTGCCTTAATGAAATTTCGGTTTTTGCATGCTAGCCTTTTGCTCGTTTTTTGCTTGGCTTTATCCCAATCGACCCTGGCTGGAACGGATGGCGGAACCATCAGGGCTTCTGATATGTCCGATGACGCCCACAGAACCTGGACCTTGATCCTTGGGGGTGATGCTGGCGGTGGTCGGAGTTTCAGTAATTCAGGCGATGAGCTGCCATCTCATCCACCTGGCTATTACCGGGAATACGCAGTCCATACCGTCGGCAGTCAAGTCTCATCGCAAGAACACATCGTCGTGGGTGGTGAGGGCGGAGACGTAGAGTATTTCTATACTGATGACGATTTTGCGCATTATTACCGTATCGAAGACTAAAAACATGCGTATCGAAGCTGAGGAATCCTTAGCCATCAGCCTGCCATTCAATATGAATGCCAGCTTGCTAGAAAATGTGCCGATGAACCAGGTGCAATCGATACGCGCGTTCCGCGTCACGGACCTGCAAATGGAGGCGCAGCGCCTGGGGCAACATTTTCTGTATGCCCATTGTGCCGAAGCAATAACAAAAACGCAGGTATTGGCGACCTTGGCTAAGTCGTTCTATATCCGACGCCATCTCGGCAAGCAATTCCGTGTTCTTGGCGATTGCCTGACCGATCTGACTTATAAGGCTGGGCCGCAGCCGGGTTTTATTGTTGTTGTGGAGCAATTACCCAATACACCGAAATTTGACCGCGATGCACGGGAGATTTTGCTCGACGTTTTCCGTGATGCTGCCGACTATTGGGCCGAGAAAGAGATCGCTTTCCGGGTTTTTTACTCATTTCAATAGCGATTCTTTCGATCTTTGCGCGTTTTCCTCTGTTTTACAGGTAAACTGTGGTGTGGGCCGGCCTCGTGGCCGGCTTTTCATTTGATACAGACCCCACCAAGCGTGCCATGAAAAACATCGTCATCCTGATTTCAGGCCGTGGCAGCAATATGCAGGCGATCGTGCATGCAGCGCAAGCTGAGCACTGGCCTGCAAAAATCGCTGCTGTGATCAGTAATCGTGCCGATGCTGAAGGTTTGCAGTTTGCGCAACAGCACGGCATTGCCCAGGCAGTCATCGCGAACAAGGATTACCCGACGCGTGCCGAATTCGATGCAGCCTTGCAAGCGGAAATCGACAAATACCAACCGGATCTGGTCGTATTGGCAGGTTTCATGCGCATTCTGACGGCACCGTTCGTTGAACATTACGCAGGCCGGATGCTGAACATCCACCCGTCGCTGCTACCGAAGTTTCCGGGTTTGCATACGCACAGACAGGCGCTGGAAGCCGGTGAAAGCAAGCATGGCGCGACCGTGCATTTCGTCACTGCCGAACTGGATCACGGCCCCAGCGTTTGCCAGGCCGAAGTGCCGGTGTTGCCGGGTGATACCGAGGACAGCCTGTCGCAACGTGTGCTGGAACAGGAACACGTGATTTACCCCCGTGCGGTGCGCCTGTTTGTCGAAGGCAAGCTATCTATCGATAATGGCTGCGTGAACATAGCCGATTGAATCTGTATTGCAGATTATCTTCGTCAGTCGTAACAAACGGCTGACACAACGCCTCACAACGTGAACCGCACAGGCGGTTTGCGTCACAACGAAAGGAAGGAAATACCATGAGATTGCCACCAATGGTCGCTACCCACGCTGAGGAAGTACTGCGCGAGATTTTGCGCTTTACCGGCCCTGCAGACGTTATTTTGTCGCGCTATTTCCGCGAAAATCCGCGTCTGGGCCAGCGTGAGCGCGGTGTCATCGCCGAGGGCGTCTACTCGCTGCTGCGCAATAAGTCGGTATTCGCCAATTTCGCCGAATCCGGTGTTGGCTCTTCCATGCGTCGCCTGACCTTGCTGGGCTTGGCTGATACAGTCGGTATCGATGCACTGGGTGGTTTGTCCGAGGAGGAGACCGCATGGCTGACGCGCGTCATGCAATGTGATCGCGATGCGCTTCCACCGCAATTGCGCGCCAACCTGCCGACATGGTTGTACGACAAATTGGTTGAGCGCGATGGCGAAGAAGGTGCCTTGGCGCTGGCGGCGGCAATGAATCAGCCTGCACCACTGGACTTGCGCGTGAATGCTCTGAAGAAGACGCGCGAAGAAGTGATTGCAGAATTGGCGACCGCCCCAATCATCTGCACGCCGACACCGTATGCGCCGTTGGGTATCCGTCTGGTGAAGAAGCCTGCGCTGCAAAACCTGCCACTGTTCAAGGATGGTGCCATCGAAGTCCAGGACGAAGGTAGCCAGTTGCTGGCACAGATCGTCGGTGCACGTCGTGGCGAGATGGTAGTCGATTTCTGTGCCGGTGCAGGCGGCAAGACCCTGGCGCTGGGTGCGGTCATGCGCAATACCGGTCGCCTGTATGCGTTCGACGTATCGGAAAAGCGCTTGTCCAAGCTGAAGCCGCGTCTGGCGCGTAGTGGCCTGTCGAACGTGCATCCGGTCGTGATCGCGCACGAGAACGATGCCAAGGTCAAACGCCTCGCAGGCAAGATCGACCGCGTACTGGTCGATGCGCCATGCAGCGGCTTGGGAACTTTACGCCGTAATCCTGATGTCAAATGGCGTCAAACACAGCAGGGTGTGGCCGAACTCAACGCCAAGCAAGAGTCCATCCTCGCCGGTGCGGCGCGTCTGGTGAAACAAGGCGGACGCTTGGTGTACGCGACATGTAGCTTGCTGGATGAAGAGAATGAAGCCATCGTCGAAAAATTCCTGGCAGCGAACCCTGATTTCGTGCTGGTGCCGATGAAAGATATCTTGAGCGAACAAAAGATCGAGCTGGAAATGCAGGACTATCTGAAGCTGTTGCCAACCACGCATCAGACTGACGGCTTTTTTGCCGCTGTATTGGAACGCAAGAAGCCAGCTTGACGGCATATAAAGCATGATGAAACCGACTTTCCTCTCTGGACTACTACAGGATTTCTGGTCTGACCTGAGTGACCTTAGCAATCCTGATTTGTTTTGGCAACTCCTGACCCTGTTGCTTTGTATTGCGGTAGGTTCGGCCATTGCGCGCTTGATGCGTGCCTTGATCTCGAAACAGGATGTGCCTGCAACCGGTGTGGTTCGTCTAGGCGTCGATAGTTTCTCGCGAGTGTTATCGCCGTTGTTGGGCTTGATTTTGATCGAGCTGGCCCGGCCAATACTGGCGCGATATCATCATGTCAACGTGCTGCGGTTGTTCACACCGCTTTTGGCGTCCTTCGTCAGCATTCGTGCGGTGTTTTATATCTTGCGCCGCATCTTCGCCCGCAACGGGCAGGCCAGCAGCTTTTTGTCGTTGATGGAAAAGGTCGTGTCGCTGGCGATCTGGGTTGGTGCTGCCTTATACATCAGCGGCTTGTGGCCGGATTTGCATGAATTCCTGACTGACACGACCATTCCGGTCGGCTCGCATGACATCGCGCTGCTGGTCATTTTGCAGGGAACTCTCTCGGTTGGCACGACACTTATTATCGCGTTGTGGATAGGCGCAGTGCTGGAAGATCGCCTGATGCGTGTCGAGACGATCCACTCGTCGATGCGTGTGGTCATGGCGCGGATGGCACGGGCGATCTTGATCCTCTTGGCGGTGTTGATCAGTCTGTCGCTGGTCGGTATCGACCTGACTGTGTTGTCGGTCTTCGGCGGCGCCTTGGGTGTTGGTCTTGGTCTGGGTTTGCAAAAGATCGCCAGCAGTTATGTGTCCGGCTTTGTGATCTTGCTGGAGCGCAGCCTGGCGATTGGCGATCTGGTTTCGGTCGATAAGTATTACGGCATCGTCACCCATATCAACACACGCTATACCGTGTTGAAGGGTTTGGATGGCATCGAATCCGTGGTGCCGAATGACGTGTTGATATCGAATGCGATCCAGAATTACTCGCTGACCGATACCTCGCTACGTCTGGCAACGACGGTGACAGTGGCCTACCACTCCGAGTTGGAGGAAACAATGCGCCTGATGGACGAGGCGACAGCAAGCGTGCCGCGTGTGATGAAAGACCCTGCGCCGCAGACCTTGTTCGTCAAGTTCGGCACCAATGGACTCGACCTGGAAGTCGGTTTCTGGATTGCCGATCCGCAGAACGGGCGCATGGGCGTGACATCTGATGTGAATCGGGCAATATGGAAGGTGTTGCAAAAGCGTGGTATCGAATTGCCATCGCCGCAGCGTGACATTCGGATATTAAACCCGGATGAATTCAAAAAAAATTTGACCGAGGTCAATTCTGACGTCATCAAACAGACATAAAGCGCGTACAATCAAGCCCTTACATTCATTGACGCAACGTCTTGTGTCCTTAGAGAGCCAGTTGCCATGATGTAATTAACCCCTTGGAGTGGTAATGAATTTGAATACTGTTCTCGATGCAGTCGTCGATTTTCTTGCAAATGGATTGACGCACGCACATGGCTGGCAAATCGTTGTCTACACGCTAGTCATGACCCACATTACGATTGCTGGCGTCACCATTTACCTGCATCGTTGCCAGGCGCACCGTGCGCTCGACCTGCATGCAATCCCAAGTCACTTCTTCCGTTTCTGGATGTGGCTGACGACAGGCATGGTTACCAAGGAATGGGCAGCGATCCACCGCAAGCACCACGCCAAGTGTGAAACAGAAGAAGATCCACACAGCCCGGTCACACGCGGCATCAAGAAAGTGCTGCTGGAAGGTTCCGAGCTGTATCGCGAAGAATCGAAGAATCAGGAAACGCTGGACAAGTATGGCCACGGTACCCCGGACGACTGGGTCGAGCACAACATCTATTCGAAGTATGGCTGGCAAGGCGTCGGCTTGATGATGATCGTGAACGTCCTGCTGTTTGGCGCAATCGGCGTCACGGTCTGGGCGATCCAGATGTTGTGGATCCCGATCTTTGCTGCTGGCGTCATCAATGGTATCGGCCACTTCTGGGGCTATCGCAATTACGACTGCAATGACGCGGCGACCAACATCGTGCCTTGGGGCATCCTGATCGGTGGCGAAGAATTGCACAACAATCATCACACTTTCGGTACATCGGCCAAGCTGTCGTCCAAGTGGTTCGAGTTTGATATTGGCTGGATGTATATCTGCATCCTGCAATACATGGGTTTGGCCAAGGTCAAGAAGGTTGCTCCTGCACCGAAGTTCGACCGCGAAAAGATGATCGCCGATTTCGAAACACTGCAATCGGTCATCGCTAACCGTTACGACGTGATGGCAAAGTACGCAAAATCGCTGAAGCAAACCTGGAGCGAAGAGCTGGATCATCTGAAAGAAAAGGCGCAACTGGAGCGCGGTTTCCTGAAGTCGTCCAAGAAGCTGTTACAACGTGAACCAGCGAAGCTGGAAGTCAACCAGAAGCAGCAATTATCTGAACTGTTCAATCACAGCAAGGCATTGCAAACCATGCATGAAATGCGTGAAGAGCTGGCTGCGCTGTGGGATCGTTCGCACAGCAGCCGTGAGCAATTGCTGCAACAGTTGCAAGACTGGTGCGCACGTGCTGAAGCATCTGGTATCCGTGCATTGAGCGACTTCTCTTTGCGTCTGCGTAGCTACGCATAAGCAAGCGCTACTCAATTAGTTAGTCAGCATCAATAGGAAAGCCGGTCATTGACCGGCTTTTTTGTTTTTATTGGCACAGGATTATTTACTGGCGGGTAGCGCATTTGCAGGCGATGCATTTGCTGCCTGCTGGTTGATCGGTTGCAGCGCCGACAGGAACTGCAGGCTGGCCGCTGTCCACGAAAAAGTCTCAGCATGCTGCCGCGCTGCAGTACGCGATACTTTTAACGCTTCCATACAGGCGGTACGCAAATCCTCATGCATCACGCCTGCGTTGGACTTGCCGATGACATCGATTGGGCCCGCGACCGGGTAGGCAGCGACCGGCGTGCCGCAAGCGAGCGACTCCAGGATCACCAGGCCGAAGGTATCGGTCAGGCTTGGGAACACCATTACGTCAGCGGTGCGGTATAGCGTCGCCAGACTCGGGCCATCCAATACACCCAGCCAGCGCGCATTCGGGAAGCGTGCTTTCAAGCGTGCTTCTGCCGGGCCTTCGCCAGCCACCCATTTTTCACCGGGTAGGTCGAGCGACAGGAAGGCTTCGATATTCTTCTCAATCGCCAAGCGACCGACATACAGAAAAATCGGTCCTTCGCCACGCGGAAGACGTTCCCCTTCGGCGCTGAATGCGGCCAGATCGACACCACGGCTCCACAGTTTCGCTTGCGTGAAACCGCGCTGCTTGAGGTCGGCGACAATCGCTGGCGTCGGCACCAATGTGCCACGCCCGGCATTATGGAAGTTGCGCAATACCGGGTAGCTCCAGCTCAACGGGAAGCGGGTGCGGGCGTGGATGTATTCGGGGAAGCGGCTATGGTAGGCAGTGGTGAACGGCCAATTGCGGCGTAAGGCGACTGCGCGCGCCATCCAACCTAGTGGGCCTTCGGTGGCGATGTGCAGGCAGTCTGGTCCGAAAGCATCAATCTGCCGTGCCACTTCGCGCGGTGTCGTGATCGACAGGCGAATCTCCGGGTAGGTCGGGCAGGGGATGGAGCGGAAACCCTGTGGTGTCAATAACTCTACCGTGTGACCAGCTTGGTCAATTCCCGGCTGGTCATTTTCAGCGTGCGTACGACGCCATTAATTTGCGGATTCCATGCCTCGGTCACAATCAGGATTTTCATGCCGACCTTCAACGCAAAAAATGAAAATGTAATGGATATTTAATACAGCGGCATGACAAAGCCAGACCACAGCACGGTGGGGCGACAATTTCCAGAAATTGTTTCAAACGATTACAACGGCGGCGCTTTGACATCGGCTGAAACACACGTCACCCAGCCTGTAACTCCTGCCAGGGCAGGGCTTCATAGAATCCTCTTCATCAGCTTGTGGATGATTTTATGGAGAAAACATGACGGACTTATATGGAAACCTGCTGCATTGGTCGTTGCCTGTATTGATCGTGATCGGTCTGGTTGAAGGCGTGGTCTTGAATCGCCTTCAACCGGGTAGTTTCAACTGGAAGGAATGGGGGACGTCGTTTGCGGTCGCCATCGGTTACCGCATGGTCGGTTTGCTAACCAAGGGATTGTTGTTTGGTGTGTTGCTATGGGTCTGGCAATTCCGGCTGTTTACGGTGCCTTTGAATACATGGTGGGGTTTGCTACTCTTGTTTCTCGCCGAGGAACTGACGTATTACTGGGAGCATCGCATCAACCATCGCAGCCGCTGGTTCTGGGCTTCGCATGCAGTACATCATTCGCCGACGCAATTGCGCTTGTCTGCTGCTTATCGCCTTGCTTGGACGGGGCTGATTTCCGGCAGTTGGCTATGCTTCGTGCCGATGATACTGCTGGGCTTTCATCCTGCTGCAGTATTCGCGATGCTCGGCTTGAACCTGCTGTATCAATTCTGGTTGCATAACGAGTGGATGCCGAAGCTGGGCGCGTTCGAGTACCTGTTCAATACGCCGTCGCATCATCGTGTGCATCATGGCAGCAACCCAGAATATATCGACCGTAACTATGGTGGCGTGCTGATTGTCTTCGACCGCATCTTCGGCACCTATGCCGAGGAAGACGCACCTTGCCGTTTCGGCCTCGTACATCCGGTCGATAGCTATAACCCGCTCTGGGTGGTGGTGCACGAGTGGTGTCGGATGTTTGCTGATGTGTTTCGTGCCAAAGGCATTACAGCACGTATCGGTGTGTTGTTCCGCCATCCGGGTTGGTGGCCTGCTGAGCGCAATGTCGAGACCTTGTCTGCCGAATATTCGGAAGCGCGTTAAAAAGCAATCAGCCAAAAGCAAAAAGCCGTTCTCGAAAGAACGGCTTTTTCGCCAAGAAACAGATCAGAATTACTTGATCTTTGTTTCCTTGTATTCAACGTGCTTACGTGCCTTAGGATCAAACTTCATGATCGCCATCTTTTCAGGCATCGTGCGCTTGTTCTTTGTTGTGGTGTAGAAGTGACCCGTGCCTGCGGTCGACTCCAGCTTGATTTTATCGCGGCCAGCTTTTGCCATGATGATTCCTTTATTCTGCTAGTTAGACTTTTTCGCCGCGAGCGCGCAAATCAGCCAAGACAGCATCGATACCGATCTTGTCGATCACACGCAAACCAGCGTTGGACAGGCGCAGGGAAACCCAGCGGTTTTCAGATTCAACAAAAATGCGGCGGTTTTGCAGGTTAGGCAAGAAACGGCGCTTGGTTTTGTTGTTTGCATGGGAAACATTGTTGCCGACCATCGGCTTTTTCCCGGTGACTTGGCAAACACGTGCCATGTTCGACTCCTTAAAGATTTCCGAAATTGGAAAAAACGAGAGTATATCTAAAAAATCGAGATATTTCAATGACTTGTGAAAAACAAGTGTGTCTTTTGAAAATAATTAAATTTAACAATTCGGCGAGGGCTGGAACACACTTTCTGATAATCCTTTAGATCAGTCCATGCTCGGCGAAGGAATAGACCTCGTTCGCTGTGACGACGAAGTGATCCAGCACGCGTACATCGACCAAGGCCATCGCCTGTTTGAGCATCTGCGTCAGCGTCTTGTCTGCATGGCTTGGGTCGGTCGCGCCAGATGGATGATTGTGCGCGAGGATGATCGATGCTGCATTGTGTGCCAGTGCAGCCTTGACGATTTCCCGTGGATAGACGCTGGTTTGCGTCAGCGTGCCGCGAAACAGTTCGTCGCAGGAGATCAGGCGGTTTTTCACGTCCAGAAACAGCACGGCGAATGATTCGTAGGGTTTGCGTCCCAACAGCATTTGCAGATACTGTTTGACTGCTTTTGGCGAATTCAATGAGGTTTCTGTCTGTAGTTCTTCGTGCAATGCACGTCGTGTCATCTCGAATGAGGCTTGTAGCAATGCGTATTTTGCCGGACCCATGCCATTGATCGTGGAGAGTTCGTCAAGATTGGCTGCAAACAACCTACCCAAGGAGCCGAAATGATTGATCATCTCGCGTGCCAGATCGACCGCGCTTTTGCCTGTTACGCCAACGCGTAGAAAGACTGCCAGTAATTCAGCATCGGAGAGCGCCTGTGCTCCGTGCTTGATCAAACGCTCACGAGGCCGTTCATCAACCGGCCAATCGGTGATTGCCATAAAAATAATCCTATGATTGTAAAACGGTGGGAAACCAGCAATGGATACCGCTGACGAGGAACAAAGAATTTCGAGGCAAGCCAGTCTGCGCAGAAATCGCAGGCCAACTGCCTTAAAATAGGCGCTATTCCATCTTACTTTGCATCAATGTCAAATTTACCACAACCTGTAGTTACTGCGTCGGCTTATCTGACCTTGCATTATCGCCTTGCCTCTGCGGATAACGTCGATATGGTCAGCACCTTCGGCAGTACGCCTTCAACCTTGCAGTTGGGCCAAGGGCAACTTGCGCCGTTTCTGGAAGACTGCCTGCTTGGTTTGCCGGAAGGCGCGCATCAAGTTTTCGATTTGCCGCCTGAAAAAGCGTTTGGCCCGCGTAATCCCGAGCTGTTGCAACGCGTAACGCGGGCGACGCTGGAAGAAAATTCAGCGTTCGATGCTGAATACCGCGTCGGCGATCTGGTTGATTTCGCAGCACCCGGCGGTGGTCGTTTTGCTGGCGTTTTACGCGAGATCGATGACGAAGGCGCATTGTTCGACTTCAATCATCCCCTGGCCGGTCAGAACGTGCGCTTCGAGGTTAAAATCATCGGTATATTGTGATGTCAGTTCAGGCAAGTCAGGAAAGTCAGGGAACAATGGACAAGGAAATTCTGCTCGCGCAACCGCGCGGCTTTTGCGCTGGTGTGGATCGCGCGATTGAAATCGTCGAACGCGCTTTGAGCCAATTCGGCGCGCCGATCTATGTGCGTCATGAAATCGTACACAACGCTTATGTCGTCAACGACTTGCGCAACAAAGGCGCGATCTTCATCGAGAAGCTGGAAGACGTCCCTGCTGGCAATACCGTGGTGTTTTCCGCGCACGGTGTTTCCAAGGCCGTGCAGGTCGAAGCCGAGCAGCGTGGCTTGACCGTGTTCGATGCGACCTGCCCATTGGTGACCAAGGTACACGTGGAAGTGGCGAAGATGCGTCGCGAAGGCCGTGAGATCGTGATGATCGGCCACGATGGTCACCCGGAAGTGGAAGGCACGATGGGACAGGTGGACGCTGGTATGTATCTGGTCGAAACCGTGGACGATGTCGCGCATCTGCACGTCAATGACCCGGAGCAATTGGCTTACGTGACGCAGACGACTTTATCCGTCGATGACGCTGCCGATGTGATCGCTGCACTGAAACAGAAATTCCCGCAGATCGTCGAACCGAAGAAGGGCGATATCTGCTACGCCACGACCAATCGCCAGGAAGCGGTCAAGTTCATGGCGCCGCAAGTCGAAGTGGTGATCGTGGTTGGCAGCCCGAATAGCTCGAACTCCAACCGCTTGCGTGAAGTGGCGGAAAAGAAGGGCGCGGATGCCTATATGGTCGATAACGCCGGTCAGATCAATCCAGCCTGGCTGGAAGGCAAATCGCGCATTGGTGTGACTGCAGGTGCGTCAGCGCCGGAAGTGCTGGTGCAGGCAGTCATCGACAGGTTGAAGGAACTGGGCGCGAAGAGCGTGCGTACGCTCGATGGCGTCGAGGAAGGCGTAACCTTCCCATTGCCAAAAGGCTTGTCGGCGAAACAGTAAGTCATGTTTCTCGCAAAATAAAAAAGGCGGCTTGATAGCCGCCTTTCTTTTTTGTTACGGATATTAATTGCTGCGACGACGACGGCTGAATGTGACTGCAGCCAAGCCGATGCCAAGTAGCGCCAGCGAGGCCGGTTCCGGCACCGAGACTGCACCTGGGACAAATTCAAAATTTGGCCCGAATCGGCCATTCTGTACGCCGGTCGAAGAGGTTGGGTCTGCCAGCGAGCTACCTTGATTATAGGTTGCGCCGTCAAACTGGATGCCGGATGCCATGGTGACAGATGCCGCATCGTAAACGTAATAATCCTGAGTGCCATTGAAGTAGGCACCGATTTCGTATGTCTTCCCTGCTTGCAGGACTACGGGCGCAACGTTATCGAATAAAAAACCGTTCACGGCAGTACCCGTTGGCGCAACGTTCACGGAGTCCAATAAGGTGCCTGTCGAACTCCAGATGCCGACTTCATGGCTGTACTGCAATGGTTCGCCAAATGAAGTGGGGTCGTACAAGCCCAGTTCGGTAAGTGTGATGGTACTGGTCGGGGTGAAGGAAAAGCCGATTGTGTTGCCAGGCGTGCTGACAAACTGCACCGTGGACCCTCCTGTAAACCCGTTCACGCCAAGCTGACCGGCGTGTGCTGCTGCTGTTACACCCACCAGGGTGGTGAGCGTGATAAGTGAAGCAAACCTCTTTTTGATGTTCTTCTTGGTCATTTTTGGCTCCCTTGAGTTGAATGGTCAACTCGTTTCTGGAAAGCAAAAAATATACCATTGGAAATTATTTCTGCAAATTCAAATGCTTATGTTTCACCAAAGGTTTCATGCCAACGAGCTTGTAAGAATTTCCGACATATATGCATGGAGGAAGATGCTTCTTCTGCATGCTTACGTAGGTTTTGATGCTTGAATGGCCGAGGGGAGCGTAGGGCCTGTATCGGCGCTATGGCGGCAGGTTTATCCACCAGGCAATATCGTCAAAATTAAATTCAGAACGCAGATTTATTTTCCGTTTTTAGTTTGCTCTTAACCCCGTTAAGATGCCTTCTCTCAACGTCTGTCGCATTTTATGCACATCGGGTTTCCCCAGTTAACACGATGCGACGGGCGGAGTAGTATGCAGGAATGTTGCGCGGAAATAATCCCGGACACCTCCATAAATCTACTGCGCGGCCCAATCTCGTGCCTGCGATGCTCACGGTACAGTTGTACTGTTGTGCTTCTCGACATAAACTTGGCCCGCTCGCTACGATTTCTGGATATGTCCCAATCAGTTAGTACCGGCGCCTAAGACCGGTCACCCAAAGGAGGGGCTGATTCCGATGCAGTTACCTCAATACACAATAAAAAAGTTGACACGTTAACGACATTGGAGACAACATCATGACTATGTTTTGCATTCTCGCGACACGACCGATTGCGATGCACATGACCTTTTAACCAGCGCTCAATCCAGGCGGCACCCATCTGACATGTTCAGGGTGCCGTTTTTGTTATCAGGAACGATTTTTGCTGCAATTGCACATCCACGATGTACGATGTAGTAGAGACCTGGAACGATTTTTTTAGACGATCCTCATAGAGAGCTATCAATATGGATACCTTTATCCAACAAATCTTCAACGGCCTGATTTTGGGCAGCATGTATGCGCTGATTGCACTCGGCTATACGATGGTGTACGGGGTCTTGAACCTGATTAACTTCGCGCACGGCGACGTGCTGATGATTGGTGCAATGGCAGGGATTTCGATCCTCCATATCGTGCAGGATGTTGCACCAGGATTGCCCGGTATCGTCAAGGTGATCATCGCCATTCTCGGTGCGATTCCGGTTTGCGTGATTGTCAACGTAGTGATCGAACGTGTCGCCTATCGCCGTCTGCGCAATGCACCACGTCTGGCTCCGTTGATCACGGCGATTGGTGTGTCGCAATTGCTGCAAGTGTTTGCAATGCTGATCTGGGGCCGTAGCCCAGTGCCGTTTCCGTCGGTGATGCCGTCGGACTCCCTGCATATCATGGGCGCCTACGTTTCGCCGACACAAGTGATGTTGCTGGTACTGGCAGTCGGTTCGATGCTGGGTCTGGTGTACATGGTTGAAAAAACCAAGATGGGCCGCGCCATGCGGGCCACGGCTGAAAACCCACGCGTCGCCGGTCTGATGGGTGTCGACTCCAATCGTGTGATCGTGTTGACCTTCGCCATCGGCGCGGCTCTGGCAGCAGTGGCTGGCGTGATGATGAGCGCAACCTATTCGTCCGCGCAATT
>Ga0116226_10002115_pt1 | contig 17229 bp, 17 predicted proteins | sample S1TSphfallax_FD_89692 | JGI IMG/M metagenome (GOLD analysis project Ga0116226, IMG submission 89692) | Host-associated microbial communities from peat moss isolated from Minnesota, USA - S1T2_Fa - Sphagnum fallax MG | ecosystem: Host-associated > Plants > Peat moss > Unclassified | place: USA... | reverse complement strand
GCAAATCACCGCGCAGGCGATCGTGGACCTGATTGGTCTGCCGCGCGCTGCGTGTGTCGATTGCATCGAGCTGCGACCCACTTGAGCAACCGGAGAACACCCATGCGATTCAGAGACAAAGTAGCCATCGTCACCGGGGCGGGTCAGGGGATCGGGGAGGCGTATGCCCTGGCCTTGGCCGCCGAAGGCGCGGCCGTCATCGTCGCCGAGATCAACGACGAGAACGGTCGGCGGGTTGCGGGCGCCATCGAGGCGTCGGGCGGCAAGGCATTGTTCGTCCAAACCGACGTGGCGTCGCCTGCATCCGCGGAGCACCTTGCCACGGCAACCGTGAAGGCTTTTGGCGGCATCGACTATCTCGTCAACAATGCCGCTATTTTTGCCGGCATGCGCCGTGAGAGTCTACTGACCGTCGATTACGACTACTACAAGCGATTCATGGAGGTGAACATGAATGGCGCTCTCATCGTGACGCGGGCAGTGTATGTTCACATGACGGGACGTGCGGGTGCCGCCATCATCAATCAGTCGTCAACCGCCGCCTACGAGGCGGGCAATTACTATAAAATTGCGAAAACCGGGGTTAATGCCATCACCATCGGTCTCGCCAAGGAGCTCGGGCCGCTCGGCATACGCATCAACGGCATTGCTCCCGGACCTACCGACACCATGGCGACGCAGACTAGCGTGCCGCCGGAACGCCTTCAGGCGCTCCTCGCGAATTTGCCGCTACGGCGCATCGGCAAGACGCAAGACATCGTCAGTACCTGCTTGTTTCTGTTATCGGATGAAGCCAGCTGGATCACGGGTCAGACCTGGTGCGTCGACGGCGGCACCGTCCTCAAGATTTAACGAGCACGACGGGTGAATCTCGGGCTTGATGGGAGTGTGATCCTGATCGTTGGGGCGAGCGCTGGGATTGGCGCCGCGACCGCGCGATTACTGGTGGCGGAGGGCGCGAGGGTCAGCATGGTCGCGCGCCGGGCAGCGGAACTCGAGGCGCTCGCCGAGGAGCTACGCCTCGTGGGCGGCGCCGTGCTGACGTTCACCGGCGATGCACAAGAGCCTGGCTTCCTTGATCGCGTAGTGAGGGAGACGTCCGATCGCTTCGGAGCCCTGAACGGGTTGGCTGTGGTGGCCTCTCCTATGGGGGCTCGCGCGGCATTCCTCGACCTTCGCGATGAGGACTGGGACTTCTATTTTCGGGTTGGCACGATGATCACCGTGCGTGCCTGTCGAGCGGCCATTCCCGCACTCGTGAAGGATTCTGGATCCGCCATCGTGCTGACATCGGCGTACTCCATCCGCGCGCAGAAGCCGGACCTGGTGGCGTACACAGCGATGAAAACGAGTGTTGCCGCCATCGCCAAGAATTTGGCAAAGAGTCATGGCGGGCGGGGAGTGCGGGTCAACTGCATCGCACCGGGAGTGATCGAGAGGAGCGTTGCCGATAGCGAAATCCTTTCGCAAAGATATGGCGTTGCGGTGGAGCGCGCCCGCTATGAGCACGTTCACCGGCAATTCGGAATGAATGTGGCGCTGGAGCGGGCCGGTCGGCATGAGGAATTCGCCGACCTGGTCGCGTTTCTGCTGTCGGCGCGCGCTTCGTATATCACCGGAGCCACTATCAACATCGACGGTGGAACGGACTTTTGAGAGGACTAGTTATGGACCAGAGGTTATCCATGGTGATGCTGGGAGTCGAGGATCTTACGCGGTGTCGGCAATTCTACGAGGGCGGTTATGCAATAGCCTCATAACTGAACCCTTTTTCCGCGCGAACAAGATAGCCAAAACCAGGAAACTCCAAATGCATGCCGGTGACCAGGAGTCGATCGGTCGCAACTTGATCGAATAACCGTTGACGAGTCAATCGCGCGGCGTCGGGGTCAACGTCGGCAGCGAAGCTAACCTCGGGATGAGCCGCCTGGATGGCGATCGAGTGCACGCAATCCGCCCAAACGAGAAGCTGCTCGTTGCCACTATGAATCAAGAATCCACTATGGCCCGGAGTGTGCCCGTACAACGGAACGGCGTCGATGCCGCTGGCGACGTTGCCCTGACGGAAAGTTCTGATGCGGTCCTGGTACGGAGCAAAGGCCTCTATCGCCCAGACGAATTGCGGCCTTAGCGCTGCGGGAGCCTTTTCCATCTGATCTTTGCTGAGCCAAAACTCCAGTTCGGCTTCGTGAACCACGACCTCGGCGTTGATGAAGACGGGCGCCCCTGATTCGTCAATCAAACCATTGGTATGGTCCGGGTGGATGTGCGTGCAGAGCACCATGTCGATTGATGCCTCTGACACACCATTCGCGACAAGGTTTTGACGAAGTTGATTCACGGTCGGACCGAGCTTGCTGCCGCATCCGGTGTCAACGAGCATTCGCTTGCCGTCGGCTTCGATCAAGAATGCATTGACGTCAATACGAGGCGGGACGGGGCGTGAAGCACTCCGCAGCAGGCGTTCACTCTCGACCGCTTCCAGGCCCGAGAAATAGGCGAGCGGAAGGTCAAAATGGCCGTCCCTCAGAGCCATGACGGTCATATCACCAATTTGCTTTCGATAAGCGCCGCAGAGGACTCCCTCAGCGGTGGGAGAGGCAACGGTACATGCGTCAATCATTTGTGTCATGTGCGGACCGTCACGCCGTTGCCCTATTCGCCCGGCGTTCGAACATTCGCATGATGGCGTCGAAAGCCCGGTCGGAAAGCAGCGAGCGTATGAATAACAGGGCCTTGGCGCCACCACCGACCGGGTAGCGCGTCCTGGGCTTTCGCGCTTGGACCGCCTCGACAATGACCTTGGCAACGACGCTCGGCGGGGAGGGCACCGAACCTCGATCTCCGACGGCCAGAAATTTGACATGCGCACGCGCACTCTCGCTATAGGCGCCGTTGCCGGAATATTTCAGGAGGCCCTCCCGCGCGATCGCGTTCCACTCCGTGCTGATGGCTCCCGGCTGAATCACCACGACGTGGATGCCGAAAGGATCCAATTCCATGCGCAGCGAGTCGCTGAGACCCTCAACGGCAAATTTGGTCGCGTGGTACCAGCTGCCGAACGGCTCGCCGAATACACCGCCAATGGACGACACGTTGACGATAGTTCCGGAGCGTTGAGCACGCATGGTCGGAAGTGCCAACTGGATCAAGCGCGCCAACCCAAACAGATTGACCTCGAACTGCCGGCGTGCTTCCTCCTGCGGCACGTCCTCGAGGGCACCATAGGAGCCATAACCCGCATTGTTGACGAGAACATCTATACGCCCGGTCTCATCGCCAATCCTCTTCATCGCAGCACGCATGGATACCTCGTCGCTCACGTCCAAGCTCATCAAACGCGCCCCGAGAACCGCCAAAGATTGCATGCGATCGATTCGACGCGCACCCGCATAAACAACGTAACCGGCGTCGAGTAAGCCTTTCACGGTTTGCTCGCCAATCCCCGACGACGCTCCCGTAATCAATGCCACTTTCGTCATTCTTAAGCCTCTGCGATATCTGACATAGATTGTCGAAGTGTCTATATTTGACAAATAGACAAAAGTTGTCAAGAATCCAGGTGTGAACGACAAAAAGAATCTCAAATTCAAGGGTATCAACGGTTAAATTCGCCGATATCGCGATTCTCAGTGAGCATCGTTGACCATCTGTTTCGATTGTCCGATCGACCAGGCAAATCCTACGGCGGCGCCCAGATCGTTGCGGGTCCGGAGGAGGGGGCTATCTACGTTGGCGGCGCCGTCGTAGTTATTCAGATCGAGTCCAATGAAAACGGTGAAGGACGGGGTGACCTGTCGAAATGCGGTGAGGCCCAAGGTCGCGCCCAAGTAGCCGGCGCGGGCGTTGTACGCCGGCCGGCCCGGGCGAGCATACTCCGGTTCGACCTCATAGTAGTAGCGTTGCAGGTCGGCAGTTGCAAACTGAGCGCCGATGCTCGCTCGTCCACTCCATTTGCTGCCGAAAACCGCCCGTTCTTCATAGGCGAGGTCGGGGGCAAAGAGCGCGCCTTGGGTGCGCAACCGGGATGAGAAGTTGGTGGAGATCGCCTCGCGCAGCGCGAGGTCTACCGTCAGGCGCGAGGTGTCGGTCGGTTTGGCGACGGTGATCTTGGCCTTGGGTCCGACTTCCAGAAGGTAATCCAGGTCGGGCATGCCAGCTCGTGCGCCGCCCTTGGAATTGCTGGCCAAGCTGCCACCGCCGCTCAATTCCCATTCAACGATGCCGCTCGATTTCTGCAGGCGCGGCCCATTGGCGTCCGATCTTAAGAAGTCCCCGCGATAGATGAAGAACGGGAGTGGTAGGGCGCGCACACGATATTGATTCGCTCCTGGATAGTCGGCGACCGCACCCGCAAACCCGCCGATTCCCGCCTCCCATAACGGCTTCACCCCCGCACCCGTGGTGTCGGCAGCTTCGACCGCTGGAGGAATCACATCCTGCGCGTGCACTACGGCGATACATCCGATCGCCAGCAGCCCGATCACGCGAGGATCAGCCCAACGTCGGCTTGTCATCTGCTTACTCCGAGAAAAGATGGTACCCATCATCGCGGGCCGCGCCTTACGGATCGCTTACTGACGCTGCGATTTGCCGCAAGTAATACCCGAATTGAAGCGAAGACCGCATGCCAATGCGATATCGTGTGCCATGGCCAGAATAGCTCTCGTGGAGGACAACCAAAGGCTCGCCAAGTTCGTGCGCCAGGCACTCGAAGCGGCGGGTATCGAGTGCGACCTGTTTCTCGGTATCGAGACCGCATGGACAGCGGCGCAGCAACCCGGCTACGGGCTATTGGTCATTGATCGAGGATTGCCTGACGGCGATGGATTGTTGCTGGTGAAACGTTTGCGATCGGCCGGAATCAAGCATCCGTGCATGATTCTGTCGGCCCGCGATGCAATGCGTGACCGGGTGCAGGGATTGGACGGCGGCGCGGACGATTATCTGACAAAACCGTTTTCAATGGAGGAGTTCGTAGCCCGTGTGCGTGCGCTCTTGCGGCGGCCGGCAATCCTGCAAAGCCTCACGCCCCAAATGGGCGATATCGAGATGCGTCCGCAGGCGGGATCCATGGCATGCGGCACGCATATCGTGACGTTGGCGCCCGCGGAACTTCAGATCATGCTCAGTTTGGTCACGTCGAACGGCGATACCGTTCGACGTGGCGCGCTCGAGGCGGCGGCCTGGGGGCTTAGGGAAGCGGTGACACCCAATGCCCTGGATGTTGCGGTTCACCGGCTCAAGCGGAAAATTCAGGCGATCGGTTCGGCGCTTCAGATCGTCAATACTCGAGGATATGGTTATGCGCTCAAGGAAATTCCGTCGGCTCCATAGTCTCGCGTTCCAATTACTGCTCACCTATCTGGGCGGGCTGCTGCTCACCGTCGTGGTGATCGTGGGCGGATTGTTGCTCCTCATCGGACGACATCCGGAACTGATGACGCGGTTCGATCTGATGAACGAAACCAACCTGATCGAAGAAGGCTTGCGGTTTGATTCCAGCGGTCGCGCGGTCGGCCTGGTTCTGCCCAACGACGCCTCTTGGATCTACGCGGCGTTGCCATACGATCTCAAGTATCGGCTGCTGGACGCCGACGGCCGGGTGCTCTTGACGTCCGATTCGGGCAACGATGCGTTGGCTCCCGCGGGTGCAGCTTACGCTTCAGCCAACTCGACGTTTGAAATTCGCTCCGGCGGGCAACGTCTACATGTCAGAACCGTCCCCATTGCGCGTAGCGGCACGACCTTCTACCTGCAGGCGGCCAGCAGCGATCGCATCGCGATGCTGGCGCGGTCGGTGGGTGGTTTTCTGTTCGTCAGGGACATGCTACAGCTGGTTTTCATCTCGGTGATCGTATTCTGCATCGCCGTCTTCTTCACGCTGCGCCGCTTGCTCAAACCATTGCACGAGGCGTCTCACGCGGCGGCCCAAATCGAGCCGCGCAATTTTTCTGCGAGAATCGTCATCCAACACGTTCCTGTCGAGTTTGCCCCGGTTATCGATGCATTCAACCAGGGTCTCGACCGCTTGGAGAATGGCTATCGACTCCAGCAGACTTTCCTCGAGGCGACGGCCCACGAACTCAAGACTCCACTGGCCCTGCTCCGGGCGCAAATCGAGATGGAAGGCTGCGATGATCGAGAAACGTTGCTGCGCGATATCGATCAAATTGCACGTCAAGTCCATCAGTTACTGCATCTGGCGGAGGTGAGCGAAAGTCGAAATTATCGCTTCGAAGCCACGGACGTGGTGGCCGTAGCCGAGAATGTCGTGGACTATCTAAGCCGTCTGGCGGAGCGGCGCACAATTCACCTGGGACTGTCCATTACGTCCCCTGAACGCGAATCGGTCCGGGCGGATGCGGCAGCGCTACACATGCTACTCAAGAATGTCATTGAAAATGCCATCGATCACTCGCCTTATCGTGGAGTCGTGGAGGTTGTGGTTGAATCCGATCAAGTCACGATTCGCGACGAGGGGCCAGGCATCCCGGAAGCCGATCTGCCGTACTTGTTCACGCGATTTTGGCGCGGCTCTACTCGACAGCACGAGGGCGCGGGATTGGGGCTCGCGATCTGTCAGGAAATCGTCCTGGCCCATCACTGGCAGCTCTTCGCTCGCAACAGCGGGCTTGGAGCCGAGTTCGTGTTGAGATTTGCCGCGGCTGGATGAAACCGCGGGGTCGCGGCATCGGTGGGCTGCGTCACCCGCAGCCACGCACCGGCTCCATGTTGAAATCAGTGGTATCAATGATTTACGGAATTTTCCAAGAATTCAAATTATGCGTTTCCGCGGAAATTTTTACCCTGCATTGCCGCGGGATTGCGCTAGCATTCGCGACATGAAACCTCACGTCTCGATATTGATGGTGACTTCGATCGACGGCCGGTTGCATCCGAGTCGCTTCACCGCGAGTCCCGATGGTACGCGGCGGGACTGGTCCTTGCAGTACGAGAAGGTGCATGCCTCCCTCGAGGCCAACGCCTGGCTGGTCGGACGTGTCACCATGGCAGAGATGAGCAAGACGGGCCCCCACGCGCCCTCCGCGCCGTGGCGGGCCGACCGGCCAATCCACGTGGCCTCGAGCGATGCCGCCACCTTTGCCGTTGCTCTCGACCCGTCCGCGAAGCTGCACTTTCAGGGCGGGAAGCTGAGCGGCGACCACGTCATCGTTCTTGTCGGTCGAGATACTCCGGACAGCCACCTGGCAGAACTTACCGAGGATGGCGTCTCCTACATCGTCTCCGAGGGCGCGCAGTTTGACCTCCCGGGCTTGCTCGATGTACTTGCCCGATACTTTGGCATCACTCACCTCGTCGTCGAAGGCGGAGCCAAAACGAACGGCGCTTTCCTCGCCGCGCAGGTCGTCGACGAGTTACGAGTCTTGGTCGCTCCCGCACTCGATGGGGCGGAGCAAATTCAGGGGATCGCGGAATACGGCACCGGTCTCGCGGGGGTCGTGAGGTTGCAGTTCAAGTCGGTGGACGTGCTCGACCACGGCGTCGTCCAACTGGCCTATACGGTATTGCCGCCTGTGTAAGGGGATCCGATGCAAAAAATCGTCATGTTGAAAGAAGATTCGGGTAGCGGCGGCGGTGGCCGGCCCGATGAACCGAAAAACGTGCTCGGCGAGCGGCTTGAGGTCTGCTCCTTGAGTCCGATGACTGGTTTTTTTCGCGACGGCTGTTGTGACACCAGCCGCCAGGATGTCGGCAACCACACCGTATGTGCCGTTGTCACCGCCGAGTTTCTCGAGTTCTCGAAATCTCGCGGCAACGATCTTTCGACACCGGTCCCGCAGTTCGGCTTCCCCGGACTCAAACCGGGTGATCGATGGTGTCTGTGCGCACCTCGTTGGCAGGAGGCGCTGCAAGCCGATCGTGCGCCGCGCGTGGTCTTGCGCGCCACGCATGAAGGCGCGCTCCGTTCCTGCGCGCTCGAGGATCTCAAGCGCTTGGCGATCGACCTGGATTGAGCTTATCGTTTGCTACTGAAAAATCCTCATCCATCATCATGACTCTCGACGCAACTCGCCGCTCACAGCTTCTCCTCGCCATGGTCGATGCGACCGTGGCAGCCGGCGGCATCGTCTGGGATCATTACTGCGGTGCGACGGCGGTCGAATACAAGAGCGACGCCTCGCCGGTGACGGCGGCGGACATGGCGGCCGAAGCGTTGATTCTCGAGGCGCTCCGGGCTGTGGCACCGGACATTCCCGTCGTCGCCGAAGAGGAGGCCGCCGCGGGGCGCGTTCCCGCGGTCGGCGCGGCGTTCTTTCTGGTGGACCCGCTCGACGGCACCAAGGAATTCGTCAAGCGCGGTACGGATTTTACGGTCAACATCGGCTTGATCGAAAATCGCGTGCCGACGCTCGGCGCCGTCTATGCACCCGCGCGCTCGACCCTGTACTGGGGAGATTGCGTGTTGCAACAGGCCTGGCGCGCCGCGCAACCGCCGCATGGCCCGAGGGCGGCGGCGATGCGGATCGCGGTGCGCACGCCGTTCGATCCGCCCTGGGCCGTGGCCTCGAAATCGCACAATACGCCGCAAACCGAGGCGTGGCTTGCCGCTGCCCGCGTCGCCGAACGGGTGTCGATCGGTTCGTCGCTGAAATTCGTGCTGGTGGCGAGCGGCGAAGCGGACGTCTATCCACGCCCTGCGCCCACCATGGAATGGGATACGGCGGCGGGGGACGCGGTATTGCGCGCCGCCGGCGGACGGGTATTCGACCTCGATGGACAGCCGCTGCTCTACGGGAAGGAGAGATTCTTCAATCCCGGCTTCGTCGCAACCGGCGCCTACCAGCCCGCGCCGTTGCGAGCCTTCATGGCGTCCGGCCCCGCACGAGACGAAACACCATGAGCGCGGCGATTTCCTTGACCCATTTGCAGCGCCTCGAGGCGGAGTCCATGCACATCATGCGCGAGGTGGTGTCCGAGGCCGACAAGCCCGTCATGTTGTACTCGGTCGGCAAGGATTCGGCGGTGATGCTGCATCTGGCGCGCAAGGCGTTTTTCCCGGCATCGCCGCCGTTTCCGCTGTTGCACGTCGACACCACGTGGAAATTTCGTGCCATGTACGAATTTCGCGACCGCATGGCGCGGGAATCGGGCATGGAACTCCTGGTCCATCAAAATCCGGAGGCGTTGAAACTCGGCATCAATCCGTTCGAGCACGGCTCGTCGTTGCACACGGACATGTGGAAAACTCAAGGCCTGAAACAGGCTCTAGACTTTCATCAGTTCGACGTGGCATTCGGCGGTGCGCGGCGCGACGAGGAGAAGAGTCGCGCCAAGGAGCGGGTATTCTCGTTTCGTTCGACCACGCATCGCTGGGATCCGAAGAATCAGCGGCCGGAGCTGTGGAATCTCTACAACACCCGCAAGGCCAAGGGTGAGAGCATTCGCGTGTTCCCCATCTCCAACTGGACCGAGCTCGATATCTGGCAATACATACACCTGGAGAACATCCCGATCGTGCCCCTGTACCTTGCGGCTCTGCGCCCGACGGTCGAGCGGGATGGGCTGCTGTTGATGGTCGATGACTCACGTTTTCCGCTGCGCCCGGGGGAAATTCCCGTGCAGCGATCGATTCGCTTTCGCACCTTGGGCTGTTATCCCCTGACCGGTGCAGTGGAAAGCACGGCAAAGAGCCTGCCCGAGGTCATCCAGGAAATGCTGCTGACGAAGACTTCAGAACGGCAGGGCCGCGCCATCGATCACGACCAGGCCGCGTCCATGGAAAAAAAGAAACAGGAAGGCTACTTTTGATCGCCATAGTGCCCGACGACAGCAGCTACCGCGCGGATGAGCTCATTGCCGAGGACATCCACGCCTATTTGCAACAACATCGACACAAGAGTCTGTTGCGCTTCATCACTTGCGGCAGCGTCGATGACGGCAAATCGACCTTGATCGGCCGGCTCCTCTATGATTCGAAGATGATCTTCGAAGATCAGCTGGCTGCCCTCGAGGCGGATTCCAAGCGTGTCGGGACCCAGGGTGCCAACATCGACTTTGCGCTCCTCGTCGATGGCCTTGCCGCCGAACGCGAACAGGGCATCACCATCGACGTCGCTTATCGCTATTTCGCCACGGACCGCCGCAAGTTCATCGTCGCCGACACGCCCGGTCACGAGCAGTACACGCGCAACATGGTGACCGGCGCATCCACCGCAGACCTCGCCGTCATTCTGATCGACGCGCGCAAGGGCGTGCTGACACAAACCCGACGCCATTCCTATCTCGCCCATTTGATCGGCATTCGTAACCTCGTGCTTGCGGTCAACAAGATGGATCTCATCGGCTTCGACCGGGCGAAGTATGAGGCCATCGTGGCCGACTATCGCGCCTTCGCGACCGGCATTGGCATCAAGGATTTCACCGCGATCCCGATCTCGGGACTTGCGGGCGACAACATCTCCAAACGATCGCACAACATGGCGTGGTACACGGGACCCTCGCTGATCGAGCACCTGGAGACCGTCGAGTTCGATGCCAATGCCGCGCAAGCGGCGCCGTTTCGCATGTCGGTGCAATGGGTGAACCGTCCAAACCTCGATTTTCGCGGCTTCGCGGGGTTGATCGCCTCGGGAAGCATTGCGCCCGGCGACCAGATCCGCGTGCTGCCGTCGGGAAAGCTGTCGCAGATCAGTCGCATCGTGACCTTTGACGGCGACCTCGAGCGCGCGGTCGCTGCGCAATCCGTGACGCTGTGTCTTGCCGACGAGATCGATTGCTCGCGCGGCGACGTGATCGTCGCCGCAGATGCGCCGGCGGAAGTCGCGGACCAGTTCGAGGCGACGATCGTGTGGATGTCCGAGGAGCCCATGCTGGTCGGACGTCAGTATTGGCTGAAACTCGGCACGCAAACGGTGACGGCGAGCGTCCACACGCCGAAGTACCAGGTCGACGTCAATACGCTCGAGCATCTGGCGGCGAAGACGCTCGAACTCAATGCCATTGGCGTCGCCAACTTGGTCACCGACAAGCCGTTGGTGTTCGAGCCCTACGCCAGCAATCGCGAGCTCGGTGCGTTCATTCTCATCAACAAGCTGACCAATGCCACGGTTGCCGCTGGCATGCTGCATTTTTCCCTGAGGCGCAGCCAGAACATCCATCGCCAGGCGCTCGAGGTCAGCCGTGAGGCGCACGCCGCCTTGAAGCACCAAAAGCCGGCGGTGCTGTGGTTTACCGGGCTTTCAGGCGCGGGCAAGTCGACGATTGCCAATCTCGTCGAGAAAAAACTGCATCGGATGAATCGGCACACGTTCTTGCTCGACGGCGACAACGTGCGTCATGGCCTCAACAAAGACTTGGGTTTTACCGACGCCGACCGCGTCGAAAACATCCGCCGCATCGGTGAAGTGGCCAAGCTCATGACCGACGCGGGGCTCATCGTCATCACCGCGTTCATCTCGCCGTTCCGCGCCGAGCGCCAGTTGGTCCGGGACATGATGGCCGAGGGCGAATTCATCGAAATTCACATCGATACGCCGATCGAGGTCGCGGAGCACCGAGACGTGAAAGGCCTGTACAAAAAAGCCCGCTCGGGCAAGCTCATGAATTTCACCGGCGTCGACAGCCCTTACGAGCCGCCGCTGACCCCGGAGATTCGCATCGATACCACCGCGATGACGCCCGGGCAGGCCGCAAATCTCATCATCGACCGGCTGTTGGGTGCGGAAGGCGTCAACGATTGACGTCGACGATCACGCGTCCGCGAATCGCGCCGGTTACGATGCGGTTTCCTACGTCGATCACCTCCGCCAGACCGATCTCCCGGCTGATGCTGTCCAGGGCGGAAGCATTCAGGTCTCGCGCCAGGCGGTCCCACGCGAGCAGACGCGATGGCATCGGTTGCATGACGCTATCGATCCCGAGCAGCGACACGCCGCGCAGGATGAACGGCGCCACGCTTGCCGGAAAGTCCATGCCTTGCGCGAGCCCGCACGCCGTGACGAGGCCGTGGTACCGCATCTGGGCACAGGCATTGACCAGCGTGTGACTGCCGACCGAATCGACCACGCCGGCCCAGCGTTCCTTTTGCAGGGGCTTGCCGGGATGGGCGAGTTCGTTACGGTCGATGATCTGCGTCGCACCCAGGCTGCGCAGATAGTCCGCTTCAGCCGCCTTGCCGGTGGATGCGATGACATTGAAGCCCGCGGCGGCGAGTAGAGCGACGGCGACGCTGCCGACGCCGCCGGAGGCCCCGGTCACGAGTACCTCGCCTCGATCCGGAGTCAGGCCGCGGCGGACCAGCGCCTCGACGCATAGACTCGCCGTATAGCCGGCGGTGCCAATGGCCATCGCCTGGCGCGTGGTGAAGCATTCCGGCACCCGCTGCAGCCATTCGGCGTTCACCCGGGCCTTCTGCGCGAACCCTCCCCAATGCCCTTCGCCGACGCCCCAGCCATTCAGCAGTACCCGGTCACCCGGACGCCACGCCTCACTGACCGAGGCTTCCACGACACCCGCCAAGTCGATGCCCGGCACCATCGGCCACTTGCGCACGACGGGTACTTTCCCGGTGATCGCGAGTCCATCTTTGTAATTTACGGTCGAATACTCGACCCGCACCGTGACCGGTGCCTCAGGCAGCCGTGACTCATCAAGATCGACGATCTGCGCCGCCTGGGCGCCGTCCTGCTTGTCGATGAAAATTGCTTTGAACATGATTCGCTCCGTCCATCACCCTACGTATAGTAATGGATATGCCCACCCAACGCAGTGTTCGGAGCTCGAGTCAGGATTACGATTACATCGTGGTCGGGGCGGGCACGGCGGGTTGTGTGCTCGCCAACCGGCTGACCGCCGACCCGGAGGTAAGGGTCCTGTTGTTGGAAGCCGGTGGTTCCGACAACTATCACTGGATTCACATCCCCGTCGGCTATCTTTATTGCGTCGGCAACCCGCGCACCGACTGGCTGTACAAGACCGCCGCCGAACCCGGACTGCATGGCCGGCGCTTATCCTATCCTCGCGGGCGGGTACTCGGTGGCAGCTCCTCGATCAACGGCATGATCTACATGCGCGGTCAGTCTGAAGACTACGATGGATGGGCACGATTGACGGGCGATCCGCGTTGGTCGTGGTCGTCGGTGTTGCCGACATTCAAGAAGAGCGAGGACTACCACGGTGGAGCGGGCGAATTCCACGGCAGCGGCGGTGAATGGCGCATCGAAAAACAACGCTTGAAATGGCAGGTGCTGGAGGCGTTCAGCGCAGCGGCGCAACAAACGGGAATTGCTGCGACCAACGACTTCAACCGCGGCGACAATACGGGTGTGGGCTACTTCGACGTGAACCAGCGCGGCGGTTGGCGCTGGAACGCCTCGAAGGCGTTTTTGCATCCCATCCGTCACCGCCGCAATCTCACGCTGCGGACCGGTGCCCAGGTGCGGCGCCTCATCATCGAAGAGCGCCGCTGCGTCGGCGTCGACTATCTTCAGGCCGGGGCGGTCCTCGCCGCGCACGCCAGACATGCCGTGCTGCTCGCGGCGGGCGCCATCAATTCGCCGCAGCTGCTCGAGCTGTCCGGGATCGGCGAGAGCGCACGATTATGCCGGCTCGGGATTCCCGTGATCCACGACGCTCCCGGCGTCGGTAACAATCTCCAGGACCATCTGCAGCTGCGCATGTCGTTCCGTGTGAGCGGCGTGCCGACGCTGAATTCGACGACGGCGCATTGGTGGGGAAAACTGCTGATCGGCCTGCGTTATGCACTGACGCGCAGCGGGCCCATGTCCATGTCGCCGTCGCAACTCGGCGCATTCGTGAAAAGTGATCCGGCCGACGACTCGATTCGAACACCGGACCTGGAATACCACGTGCAGCCGCTGTCCCTCGATCGTTTCGGTGAGCCGCTGCATCGCTACGATGCGATAACCGCATCGGTATGTCAGTTGCGGCCGAGTTCGCGCGGTAGTTCGCACATCGAATCATCGGATCCGGTGCGACCGCCGGTGATTGCGCCCAATTACCTGTCCACCGCGCACGATTTGCACGTCGCCACCTGTGCGCTGCGCCTGACGCGTCGCATCCTGGCGGCGCCCGCGATGGCGCGTTTCGCACCCGAGGAGGTCGCGCCGGGCGTCGAATGCCAGACGGCCGAAGAGCTGGCCGCCGCCGCCGGAAGAATAGGCACGACCATCTTTCATCCGGTGGGGACCTGCAAAATGGGCGTGAACGCGGATCGCCATGCGGTCGTCGACAGCGAGTTGCGTGTGTTCGGCATCCGAGGTTTGCGCGTGATTGATGCGTCGGTCATGCCGACCATCACGTCGGGCAATACCAATTCGCCCACCTTGATGATCGCCGAGCGTGCCGCCGACCTGGTGCGGGCAGCTCGGCGCGGGAGCGACCGATGAGGCGGCTAAATCCGCCCCTCGCCGACGCGGCTGAGCGCCTCGGGGGCGAGGACCCTGGGTGCCTCTCCGTGCAGCGCCAGGAACAATGCCTCGAGCAACGAGTTCGCCCCCACCGGTTTGTCGATTGCCACCGCGAAAATCGAGGAGACGTGGCCATCGGAGCGGCGGCGGCCCCGCGTGCGCAGGGCCACCAGCGGCAGGTTACGTAACGATGGGTACTCGCGTATCTCCAACGCGAGCTCCGTACCGTCCATGCCGGGCATTTGCAGGTCGATGATCGCCACATGGTACGGGTCGGCGGAGGCGGCGGCCGAGGTCAGCATGGTCAGAGCGGTTGCGCCACCCGTAGCTTCGGTGGTGCGGCAACCCCACTGTCCGAGCAGCCGGCCGAGCGCGATGCGAGTCACCGCGTGGTCGTCCACCAGCAGGACTTTGATGCCGTGCATGTCGGGTGGGATGGGCGGCAGCGGCGCCTCCGTGTCCGGCGCATACGGCAGGGTGACGCTGAATGCAAAGGAGGAGCCCTGACCAGGCACACGGCTCACCTCAATGGTGCCACCCATAAGCTTGACCAGGAGTTGCGAAATCGACAACTTGAGTCCCGTGCCGCCGTACTCACGGATGGCGCCGTCGGTATCGTTCACTTCGAAACGCAGCAATACCGCGGCATTTGAGCGCTCGAGGCAATCCACTTTCAGCGTCACGCCGCCCGCCTGGGTGCACTCCACCGCGGTGCCGCCGAGAATCGCCAGCACCTGGTTGAGCTTCGCCGGGTCGCAGCGGACCGCGGGAGGAATGGTGGAGTCCAGCATGCAGACCAACTCCAATCCCTTGTGACTGGCGCTGTCCGCGAGGCCCCTGCCGACGTCCTCGACCAACGATCTAAGATCCACCTTGCTCGATTCCAGCGGCATGGTGCCCGCTTCGATTCGCGAAATATCGAACACGTCATTCACGTCGCCCAGCAACAGGTTGCCGCTCTCGAGTGCGATCTGCGCATAGTGGCGTTGTTCGGCGGACAACTCGCCATCGAGGAGCAATTGTGACATGCCGATGATGGCGTTCAAGGGCGCACGAATCTCCTGACAGAGGTTGGCCAGGAACTCGGCTTTGGCGATCGCTGCGATTTGCGCGTGGGTTCCGGCCGCGGGGCCGGGTACGCCCGCCCGAATGGCGGTGATGTCGGTGTCGATCCAGATGCTTCCGGCGAGGCACCCGCGCGGATCGGTGAGCGGCTCGATCTGCGTCTGCACCGTGTAGCCGCCGCCGTCCTTGCGGTACTTGCGCATTTCTTCGCTGATGCTGGCGCCGGTCGAGAGGGCGTGTTCGATCCGCTCACGTTGCTCCGCGGAAGTCGACTCGGCGAGGGTGGCCGACCAGTTGCGACCGATTACGTCACCAGGCTCGAAGCCGCTCTGCAGCGTAAAGCCCGGATTGACCCAGTCGATCCTGCCGGCGCGGTCGAACAGCAGGATGGCGTGAGCGGTGCGCCGCGTCACTTCGGCGAGGCGGGATGCGACTTCCCGCTCCTGTTCGAGACTTCGCGTGGTGCGGCGAAGTCGGTTCAGCATCGGTCGGAACACGAAAAGCCCGACGACCACGGCGGTCATCAATATCACCACGGCAGCGCCGACCAGTTGCTGGCCGAGGAGTCGCTGGCGGCTTGCCGCCACGATCGTCGCGTACTGGTACCAGAGCGCAGCGTTCAGCACGATGAGGACGCCAAGGGTCGTCCACACCAGGGTGCGCCGAACATCGCGCGCCAGCGATTCGCTGCTGACGATCTCGGGGGTATGAACGAATACGGAGTCGGGCGGTTGGGCGGGTGACATGGACGATGAGGGCCGGTCCCGCGGGCAACCGCCGCGTGAGCCTCAGCTGACGGTCTCTCGAAGGCCCGCGACCAGGGTGGCGATCTTGCGGCGGACGTCGGCGCGCCCCACGCGGACGTGCGAGTCCTCGATTTCCTCGGCGTAGAACCAGCCGTTGACGGTCATGCCTTCCGCGCTCACCGACAGCGTGGCGCCTTCCGGATGCGGATGCGAGCTGTGAATGTCGAACATCACGCAGTGATAGTCGATGCCGATACGGCGCAATTCCTCACGGGCTTCGGCCATGATGCGCGTCTTGCCGATTTCGAAATCAGAGATGCTCACGGACCCGCCCCCTCATTGCACTTCGATGAACGGAGCGCACGCGCCGTGCTGCGCGAGGATTTCGTATTTCGCGTGCGAACCGGCATATTCGCAAATCAGAGAAGTGCCGTTCATGCGCTGACCCGTGAGCTTCGCGTGCGATGACAATTCGGCGTTCGCGACGACTGCGAACAAAACACCGACACATAGCGCTAACTTTTTCAACATCGTCTCCCGTCTTGCAACTGATGCGCAATATTGTGCGAGGGAGGGCGGGTCGGCAGAGCTACGGACTTCTCATGTCAGTCTGTGTGCGGGGTGTGTTACGTCACTGTTTTCGACGATCGCCGGGGTGCGATTGGACGTAATGCAAATGGGGTTTTTCGGTCCCCGCAATCTGTCAAAGCCAACGGCGCGGCACGCGCTTCATACGCGACCGCCGCGCCGTGGCTGGAAGCTCAAGCCGCGGGGCTTCCTTCGACTTGAATTTCAAGCTTCACGCCCATCTTGAAGCCGTAGGCATCGCCATAGTTGACGCCGAAGTCGCTGCGGTTGAAGGAAGCCGTCGCGTCGGCGCCGCACACTTCTTTCTTCGTCATGGGATTCGGCTTGCAGAGGAAGGAGTTGATTTTCAAGGCGAGCGGTTTGGTGACGCCGTGCAGCGTCAGCGTGCCCTCGGCCTCGGTGGGCGTGGCGCCGTCGAACTTGGTGAACTTGCCGGT
>Ga0116226_10002113_pt1 | contig 17245 bp, 20 predicted proteins | sample S1TSphfallax_FD_89692 | JGI IMG/M metagenome (GOLD analysis project Ga0116226, IMG submission 89692) | Host-associated microbial communities from peat moss isolated from Minnesota, USA - S1T2_Fa - Sphagnum fallax MG | ecosystem: Host-associated > Plants > Peat moss > Unclassified | place: USA... | reverse complement strand
TATGCTGGTGCCGTAATTTACAAAACTTTCTTGCTTCTTTTTTTTAAAAAAAAGTGCTGCTGTTCCGTTCCATCAGTAAGTTAGTTGCAGCGCCAGATAGAACGAACAACGGTTGGCGGAGGACACGTGGGAGAGGCCCTGGCCTGCGGAAAAAAGCAGATGGTAGTTGTGGGTGAAATCGTAGGTGCCGCCGAGATTGAAGCCCGGGGCGCTGGGAGCGCCGCGGATTTGCGCGGTTTGCAGGAACAATTCGCCGCCAAGCTGAAGATTCTTTGTGAACTGGTATAGAAGAAGGCCGCCCACGAACCATGCGTTGCGGCCCGCGCTGCCGGGGTTGATGGAATAGGCGGCGCCGCCATCGACGATCCAGTTGCCGAACGTCTTGTCGACCCACACAGGGAGGAACGTGCGGCCGACGCCGGCGCCGAGGGCGCGCGATGCGTTGCCGGTGGGCGCGGTGAAGATCGGATAGATGCTGACCATCGGTGTCCAGCCTTGCTGATTCTCGTCGAGCAGGCGAATTTTGGCACCAATCTGGGTGTCGCCGATGCCGGCGTCGATGCCAGTGGCACCCCAGGCCGCGGCGATTTGCGGCTGGAGGTGAAGCTGAATGCCGGGCCACGCGCCGTAATTGATGTCGATGCTTGGAAGGCCGGCCAGCGCACCGCCGCGCATCAGCGTGCCGAGCAGGGCGTTGTTGATTTCCCAACCCTGGTATTCGACCGGAACCGGATCGTCAGTGACGAAAGGCGGGCCCGCGGCGGCCGGCAGGGGTGCCGCGAGCGACGCCGCGCACAGAAAGATGGCGGCTGCGCGGCTACGACAGTTTACCGAAATCTTGCGAGCCAGCCTGTGTGTTTCTCGCAATCGGGGTCCTCCGCCCGGTGCGATACCACCGTAAAGCCGTTTTCGGCGAGGAGGGCACGATATTCGTCCGGGGCAAGGCTCGCGTGATAGAGGGGCTGGCCGAAGAGGCAGCCGAACGCTTCGCCGTGCGAAGGTCCGCTGGTGAACATCAGTGCGGCGCCGGGGGCTGCGTGGGCGCGGAACAGTGGAAACATGCGGCGCTGATCGTCATGACACAGGTGGAAAAAACTGTCCCAGGCGAGGATGCCGTTGAAATGACGGTTCAGTTCGATGTGGCGCATGTCGGCGACGCGCCAATCGTGCGAGGCAAAGCAAGCCTGGCAGAGCGCAATCATGTCGGGGGCGGAATCGATGCCGGTGATGCGGCATCCGTGTTCGATAAGGTACCGGGCGATCGGTTTGCCGGAGCCGCAGCCGAGGTCGAGCACGTGCGCGCCGGCCGGCGGCATGAGGGCGCGGAAACGGTCGAGCCAGGCACCCTCGAACAGGCGGTCGCCGCGGGCTCTTGCCCAGGCTGGTCCGTGACGCTGGTAGAACGCGATGATGCGGTCGGCGTCGGTGGTCATGGTGCAAGACGCAACAGATCTAAAAGTCCGTGCATCGTCCTTGGACTTCCCAGTCGCCGTACCGTGTCGGTTCAGGACCCTTCGGGCCGCCGATTTCCTTTGGCAATGGTACGGCAGGGGGCTTTACTTGTGGGGCGGGTTTCGTTTCGGGGGCCTCGTCGGTCATCCGCCGGCCTCGGCGATGCGTTTTCGTGCCATGGGGCGCCAGGGGGCGTCGGCGGGGGCGGCGGCCATGGCGCGCTTGAACAGGGCCAGCGCTTCGGGAGTGACCGTGTTGCCGGCGACCTCGGTCATCATTTCGGCGGTTTCGGCGGCGATGGTGGGCTCAAAACGATCGGCCAGGACGTGCTGAAAGGCGTCGATCGCTTCGGGCAGATGGCCGAGTTCAAGTTCGGCCTTGCCGAGAATTTCGTAGCCCTGCAGCGTGCGGTCGGCGTGCGGCTCCATCAGGCGCAGGCGGGCGGAAAGCTGCGCCACCGCTTCCTCGCCGCGCTCCGCATCGGCGCGCTGCTGCGGGGTGAGAACTTGTTGCGCTGGCGCACCGCCGTTATCCTTCGGCGGGAAATCGGGGTGCCCGACGGTGAGATACAGCGCCAGTGCTGCCGCCGGCACCAGCACGCCCACGGTGGCGACGGCCGCCACGCTGGAGCGCGGCGGGGCGGGCTCGGCGAGCGCTGCGTCGGCCAGCAGGCGACGTTGCACTTCCAGCTTGGCGGCCTCATGCTCCTCGCGCACCAGCCTTCCATCCTCGAGGTCGCGGTCGAGTTCCCTTAGCTGGGCACGATGTAACGAAAGTGCTGCCTCCTGGCGGCCGCGCTGCCGGCCGGCGCGCCGCGTGTAGGCGACAAGCGGCGCCACCGTCACCACGGCGAGGACGGCCACCCAAAGCCAAATCATATTTGTCCTGTAAGCTCCCGCAGCCGGGCCTGTTCGGCCGCCGAGAGCGGCGCCGGGCCCATGGCCGCCACGGCACGCCGCCGGCCAAACCAGGCAGCGAGGCCTCCGATAATCAGCCCGAGCGCGGGCGTGGCATACAACAATACCGTGCTGGCCATCAGCGGCGGACGCAGGCGGATGAAGTTGCCGTAGCGGGAGACGGCCCAGTCGATGACCTGCTGGTTCGTGTTGCCGGCAATCACATGCTCGCGCACCTCGCGGCGGATATCGTGCGCCAAGGGGGCCTGGCTGTCCTCGATGGATTCGTTTTGACACACGAGGCAACGGAGTTGGCTGCCGATCGCCTCGGCGCGGGCTTCCAGCTTGGGGTCTTTCAGCATTTCGCTGGGGTCGGAGACGGCGAAGGCGGGGGAAGACAGAAGCAGAAGAAGAAGCAGTTCTTTCTTGAAAAAAAGAACCAAAAAACTTTTAACTATTGGCGTACGTGGCCGTGGGCCAGGTACGCCAATGCGCAAAAGTTTTTTGGTTCTTTTTTTCAAGAAAGAACTGCTTCTTCTTCTCATGCGACCGACCTCAACGCCGGCCTGAGCTCCTGGCGCACCGAATCGTCCGTCAGCGGGCCGGATTTATGCCAGCGCACCGTGCCGGAGCGGTCTATGATGAACGTTTCGGGTACGCCGTCCACGCCCCAGTCGATGGCGACGCGGCCCTCTATGTCGAGGGCGAGACGCTGGTAGGGATTGCCGTATTTGTCGAGATATTTCTTTGCCGTATCGGGCTTGTCCTCATAAACGATACCCCAAAGCGGAATGCCCTCGGCGCCGAGCGTGCCCAGTATGTCGGCTTCCTCGGCGCAGGGGATGCACCAACTGGCGAAGAAATTCACCACCATGGGCTGTTTGGCGGCGGCCGCGGTTAGTGTTGCGGTATCGATGCCTTGACCACCGTCGAGGCCCGGCAGCGAAAAGGCGGGCACCTTCTTGCCGACCAGGGGGCTGCCGATGTCGTGCGGGTCGAATTTGCCGGCCGACATGCGATCCAGCATTTTCCAGAATGAAAAGCCGATGGCGCCCGCGAAGCCCAGCGGCAGCAACGCCAGCAATTGTCGGCGGTCGAAATTCATGCGGTCACCGCAAGGCGGGCGCGGGCGGGGGCGCCGACGCGCAGGCGACGGTCGGCCAGCGAAATGGCACCGCCGAGCGCCATCACCCCGGCGCCGAGCCAGATCCAGGGGGCGAGGATGTTGACGTGGAAGCGCAGCACCGCCTGGCCGTCGTGCTCGTCGCCGAGCACGGCGTAGATGTCCCACAGGAAATTGGTGTGGATGGCGACGTCGTAGGTGGTTTGTTTCTGGATCGTGAAGAATCGGCGCGAGGGATAGAGCAGCATCTTCGGCACGCCGTTGCGGGTGACGAACAGGGTGGCGACGCGCGAGGTGTAGTTGGGGCCGTTCTCGTCGCGCAACTGCATCAGGGTGACGTCGTAGCCGTCGGCTTTCACGGTCTGGCCGACCTTGGCGGAGACGATGGTCTGGCTCGACAAAGAGGAGCCGGCGAGGCCCGCGATGCTCACGCCAACGCCGGCATGGGCCAAAGCGGCGCCGAGCACGGCCGCGGGCAGGCCGCGGGCGCGGCGGACGGAACTGGCCACCGGGGTGCGGAACAGCAGGGTGCGTTCCACCACCTCGGCGAAGCTGCCGAGGATGATCCAGGTGGACAGGCCGAACGCGAGGGCCGGAATGATCTTCATGCCGATGATGCAGAAGCCGCTGACGACGACAGCGGCCAGCGCCGCCCACCAGGCATGCTGCACCACCGGCCACAGGCGCGCGCGCTTCCATGGCAGCAGCGGGCCTACCGCCATGGCGGCGAACAAGGGCAGTGCCAGGGGCAGAACGGTCGCGTTGAAGAACGGGGCGCCGACGCTGATTTTCTGCCCGAGCAGCAGGTCGGCGAAGGGCGGATACATGGTGCCGACGACAACGACGGCGCAGATGGTGCAGAGGAAGATGTTGTTGAGGATGAGCGCGCCTTCACGCGAAATCGGCGCGAACATGCCGCCGGCGGACAGTTTGGGCGCGCGCAGGGCGAACAACACCAGCGATCCGCCGATCAGCAACGCGAGCAGCGAGAGGATGAAAATGCCGCGGGCGGGATCGTTGGCGAACGAATGCACCGAATTGAGAATGCCGGAACGCACCAGGAAAGTGCCGGACAGCGAAAACGAGAAGGTGCCGATGGCTAACAAGACAGTCCAGATCTTCAGGCTTTCGCGCTTTTCGACCACGATGGCGGAGTGCACCAGCGCGGTGCCGGTGAGCCAGGGCATCAGCGAGGCATTTTCCACCGGGTCCCAGAACCAGTAGCCGCCCCAGCCCAACTCGTAATAGGCCCACCAGGAGCCCAGCGCGATGCCGCAGGTGAGGAAGCACCAGGAGACCAGCGCCCAGGGGCGCACCCAGCGGCCCCAGGCGGCATCGATCCGGCCCTCGATCAATGCGGCGACGGCAAAGGCGAACGGCACCGCGAAGCCGACATAGCCGGTGTAGAGAATGGGCGGATGGAAGGCGAGGCCGGGGTCCTGCAGCAGGGGGTTCATGCCGGAACCTTCGTCGGTCGGCGGCCAGGTGCGCAGGAATGGGTTCGAGGTCAGCAAGGCGAACAGCAGAAAGCCGCAGGAGGTGCCGCCGAGCACGCCGAGCACGCGGGAGCGCAGGGCGGTGGGCAGGTTGCCGCCGGCGAGCGATACGGCGGCGCCGCAGAGTGCCAGAATGAAGCCCCAGAGCAGGATGGAGCCTTCGTGATTGCCCCAGGTACCGGTGATTTTGTAAAGCAACGGTTTCAGGGTCGAACTGTTTTCCGCGATGTTGATGACGGAAAAATCGTCGTGCACCGCGGCCCAGACGAGCGCGCCGGCGGCCGCCGCGAGCGCGATGAACTGGCCGATGGCGAGGCCGGGCGTGGCCGCCATCATGCGCGCGTCGCGCCGACCGGCGCCCCAGATGCCGATGATTGCCTGTGCCAGCGATAAACAAACCGCCAGCGCGAGGGCGAAGTTGCCTAGTTCGGGAATCATGCCAAGAAGCCCTCCGACAAGGAAGGAAGTAGTTCTTTTTTGAAAAAAAGAACCAAAAAACTTTTGCCCATTGGCGTACGTGGCCTACTTCCACCTACGCCCATGCGGAAAAGTTTTTTGGTTCTTTTTTTCAAAAAAGAACTGCTTTCTGTCACGATCCCGCCGCCTTTGCTTTCCAATACCCACGTTTCTTAAGCGCATCGGCCACGTCCTTCGGCATATAGGTCTCGTCGTGCTTGGCCAGCACTTCCTGGGCACGGAACGAATGGTCCGGCAGCAGGGCGCCGAGAGTCACCACGCCCTGCCCCTCGCGGAACAGGTCCGGCAGGATGCCGGTGTAGGAAACCTCGACGGAGGCGCGGCCGTCGGTGACCTTGAAGTCGGCGGCGGGCTCGCCGTCCACCGTCTTGCGAGTTAATGAACCTTTCTCCACCATTCCGCCGAGCCGGATGGTTTGGCCGGGCGCGGGATTTTTCTCGGCGAGGTCCGCGGGCGTCATGAAGAACACCACGCTATCGCGGAATGCGCTCAGCGTGAGGGCGACCGCGCCGCTCACACCGGCGAGGCACACACCGACCAGCACGAGTCGCCGATGCTTGCGGGTCATGAGGGTTCTCTTTCAGCGCGGGGATCCACGGCGCGCAGCCGGGCCGCCGCATGGCGCAGGCGCATCGCGGCACCGACGGCGAGCCACGCGGCCAGGACGGCGAAAATCGAATAGCTCGCCAGAATGTAGGGCAGGTGGGTCACGTGGCGGCCGTAGTCATGTCGCGGCCGCCTGGGCGCCGAGCAGGGTGCGGGTGCGGCGTTCCATCACCGCGGCGCGCAGCCTTGCGGTGACTACGGCCCAGAAACCGATGGTGAGGCCGAGCGTGGTGAGCGCCAGCGGCCAGAGCAGGCTGCCGGCGATGGTGGGGGCGCCGGTGAGCGTGATGCTGGCGGGCTGGTGCAGCGTGTTCCACCAGTCGACGCTGTACTTGATGATTGGCAGATCGACGGCGCCGATCAGCGCCAGGATGGCGCCGGCGCGGTAGCCGCGTTCCGGGTCGTCGAAGGCGCGCACCAGCATGATGTGGCCGAGATACAGGAAGAACAGCACCAGCACACTAGTAAGGCGCGCGTCCCACACCCACCAGGCGCCCCACATCGGCCGGCCCCACAAGCTGCCGGTCGCCAGGCACAGGGCGGTGACGGTGGCGCCGACCGGGCCGATTTCGACCGCGGCAAGGTCGGCGAGCGGGTGGCGCCACACCAGGCTGAACAGGCTGGCCATGGCCAGCGCGGCATAGCCCTGGCTCGCCAGCCACGCCGAGGGCACGTGGATATACATGATGCGAACGGCGTCGCCCTGCTGGTAGTCCGGCGGGGACAGGAACAGGCCGCCGAACAGGCCGGCCGCCGTGAAGGCCAGCGCCGGCCAGGTGAGGAAAGGCTGCACACGCGCGGCCAGGCGCAGGAACCGGCCGGGATTGGCGAACCGGTGCAGCAGTTTTCCGCGCGTCGGGCGCGCTGTTATGGGTGATGTCGCTTCCACGCCTGCCTCTCTATCAGACCCGGTGTCCGTCCGGAAAGCCGATCTGGCGGTCATCCGGCGCAGTTTTCCTGCGCTCCGGTGCTCATGGCCAAGTGGCCACTCCGCTCCTGTGCTCGGCAAAACCACGCCAGCTGACTCGCCAGATCGACTTTCCAGACGGCCACTTCGCCCTGTTTACCGCAAGGTTTATGTTGTGCAGGTTTCGCGCACCGCATCCCCCGATTTGTCGCAAGGCCCTGCCGCATGTTGTTTGCCCTGGTTTGCACCGACAAGCCCCGCTCGCTGGAGTTGCGCCTGGCCGTTCGCCCGGCGCATCTCACCTTCCTGGAGACCTACGTCGATAAGCTTGTAGCGGCCGGTCCGTTGCTGGACCCGGATGGGCGGCCGTGCGGGTCGCTGCTGGTGGTCGAGGTGGAGGACGCGGCGGCGGCGGCCGGGTTTGCCGAAGCCGATCCTTATGCCAAGGCCGGCCTGTTCGAAAGCGTTATCATCCGGCCCTATCGGCTGGTGTTCAAGGATGGCGGGCTGGTGGAATGAGCGGGGGCGTAAAGCCGCGCGCCTGTGCCGCGACGCGCGCCTACTGGCTGGTGAAATCCGAGCCGGACGCGTTCAGTTGGGATCAGCAGGTGGCACGCGGCGTGGAGCCTTGGACCGGGGTGCGCAACTATCAGGCCCGTAACAATCTCCGGGCGATGCGCAAGCGCGACCTCGCGTTCTTTTATCACTCCAACATCGGGCGCGAAATTGTCGGCGTGGTGGAGGTGGCGCGCGAGGCCTATCCCGACCCGACCGCGACCGAGGGCGACTGGAGCTGCGTGGACATGCGGGCGGTGCGGCCGATGCGGCAGGCTGTTACGCTGGCGCAAATGAAGGCCGATCCGGCGCTCGCGGATTTCGCCCTGCTGCGCCACTCCCGCCTGTCCGTGGCGCCTGTTTCGAGTGCGCATTGGCGGCATATTTGCAGGCTCGGCGGTTACAAATAACTACAGAGGGCGTTGTTTTTTTTCGAAAGGGATAAAAAGGAAGCACTTGTTTTTTGAAAAAAAGAGGCAAAACCTATTGAATACGGGCGGCGCGGTTACGCGGGCGTGAGGCGGGTGGGGGGAGGGTGGAAAAAATGAGGTTCGGGGGCGAAACGCATCTAAATATTGGGGCGAACCTCACAAAAATTTGAACGAATAAAAATTATGTCCGATCTCTAAATTCCCAGTAGTTTTTGCTGGCGTTAGGGTTAAAGTAACGCAGCATTAGGGGCGCACCCTAGTGTCACATACGATCCTCGGCGCAATTTCAGCCAGTCGGATCTGGGGGCGTTCGGGGTACACTTAAACATCGTCGGAGATCATACATCATGTTGAAAACCGCACTCGCGGCAGCGCTGATTGCTGGCGCCGCGTCGTCGTCCGCCTATGCCAAGGCGACGCAGTATCTGTTCGAGACCGCCGGTGGCGGCGAGTATTGCGATGGCCTGCTGCTGACAAAGAAGGGCAATATTTTCACCGGCACGCACAACAGCCCGCAGAACGAATGCACCGAGGGCGATTATGCCGGCGGCTTCTATGCCGATGGCTTCGGCAGCGGCGCCATGGGTTCGTATGACACCGTGACGGCAAAGACCAAGCTCGCGACCATTACGACGGAAGATCCGGGCGGCGGATCGAACTTCCTGATCATCTTCAACCTCGACTTCAAGAGTAAGGTTTGGGCGGTGTACGTCTACGAGGACGGCGGCAGCCCGGTCAACGGCGGCCCGCTGGGCACCGGCGCCGACGCGCAGAATCATCCGCAACTGAACCGGCCGGCCTTCAAGAAGTAAGCTGGCTACTGGCAATACCATGAATCGCAGCTTCAGGCACGCAAGTGCTCGGCGCGGTTCCGGGACACCTACGTTGGAGAGATATATATCATGTTGAAAACCGCTTTCGCGGCCGCCCTCCTGATCGGCGCCGCCTCTGCCTCGCACGCCCAGACCTTCAAGTTCTCGGGCGCCGACAAGAAGGACTCGCTCACCCTCACTTCAGGCGGCTCGGGCGTTTACACCGGCACCTTCACCACGAAGGGCGGCTCGTTCGACGCCCTGGCCTTCAGCAGCAGCTATGTCGCCAAGGACACGCTGGTTGCCAGCAGCATCGACCTCAGCAAGGGCAGCGACTACGACGTTGTCTTTGTTCTCGAGGGCGCTGCAGGAAAGAAAAAGAGCGGTAGCTACATCGAGTATTCCGAGCAGACCACCACCAAGGCCTTCAAGAAGATCGGCTCGGGCAAGTGGAAGGACTAAGTCGCTTCTTCCTTTGAGTAACGTTGCAGCTCACAGCCCGCGCAAGCGGGCTGTGAGTTTTTCCGTCTCGGTTCTGAAACGCGCGGTGCGGCAGAAGCTGCCGCTCAGCCTTGCGTTCGGATTTATATTCCAGTACCGTTTTGTTGCGCCATGCCGTGCAACATGGGCCGCGCGAATTGGCGCAGCGCCCCACGTGGCACACACATCTCTAATGCGGCCGCGGTATCGTCCCGAACCACCCGCGCGCATATGGTGGGGCGTGGCACCCGTCACATTGTCCGGAGCACAGCCGCATGAATCTCCGTGCCGTTGCCGTCGCCTTGCCCTTAATTGCCGGCGCGTCAGCCGAACCCGCTGCCCAACCTCCCGCCATCGATCCTGGCCTGTGGCAATGGACCACAACCGTCATTTCCGGCGCGAGATCACCCTCGCCCGATCAATTGGCCCAGATGCCGCCTTCCGTCCGCGCGGCAATCGAGGCGCACATGCGCACTGCGCTGCTGCCCCGCACATCCCAAGGTTGCCTTACCGAACAGAAACTCCACGACGGCTTCAACCTCACGCACCGTGCCCCGGGCGAGTGCGACACTCACGTGAACACAAGCTCCGCCACCGCGTTCGACGAACTCAACACCTGCCACAGCCCTTATTTCGGTGATATCCTGTCACATATCGTTTTTTCCGTTGTCGATCGCGAAACGCTGCAGGGCACCATCGAAGTCCATTCCATCCGCAAACCCGCGCCCGAGATCATCAAGCTGGCCGGCAAGCGTGTCGGCGCCGCGTGTGGTGCCGTTTTACCGTAAAGAGATACATAATCGGGAGGAAGCCGAAATCGTGGGAGGTTGGGGCTTGCCCAAGTCTCTTCTCGTGGCGGCACTGATTGTGGGCGCTGTTGCGACGACCGCTTTCGCCAAGGATGGCAAGCCGGTGCGGTATTATTTAGCAACGGCCGATGGCGGCGCGCATTGTGACGGCTTGTGGAGCCCTTAAATGGGCAAAAGTTTTTTGGTTCTTTTTTTAAAAAAAGGAACTGCTTTTTCCTTCCTCGAAACTTTCGCCACGTCGTCCGAGGACAGTTGGCAAATTGCGTTCCGCCCCAATCTAGAGGCTGTTTGTCTAATGCCGAGATGGGAATTTCATGCTGAAACACGTCATCGCCGCGGTTCTGTTCACTGGCGCCGCCTCGGCCAGCCGCGCCGCGCCGGTTAACTACAAGTTCTATTTCGATCATTACAGCAATGCGCGCTGTCCGTACTTGACGCTCACCGTCGATGGCAGCGTGGCAGCGGGCTACGCGTCGTATGAGAGCAGCGACTCGGCGTTGATTTGCCAGAAGGGCGATTACGCCGGCGGGTTCATTAGTTCGGGATATACGCCGAAAGGAGTCGATTTCGGTGTTTTCCGGATAACCCGCCAGACGAAGGTGTGGATGATCACCACCGAAGATCCGAACGGCATCGGGATTGAAACCGTCCTGCTGCTGGACCCGGCCGACAAAACGTGGGCTGTTGCCGTGCCAGGGCCCAGCGGCGGCCCGTTTTCCATTGTCAACGCCGGCACCATGACGTACACGAGCACGCAATAGATAAAAGTTTTTTTGGTTCTTTTTTTCAAAAAAGAACGGCTTTTTCTTCCTGTTTTATGCCAGAAATAGTGGTTGCAGAAGACGCGACTCAAACTACTCCGCTGCCTCCTCCAGAAGCGTGCGCAAATAGGCAACATGTCGCCGAAAGGCCGCGCGCCCCGCGGGCGTTGCCATAACGCGCGTGCGCGGCTTCTTGGCGACGAAATCCTTTTCGATGGCAACGTAGCCGGCGCCTTCCAGCGTTGTCAGATGGGCGCCGAGATTGCCGTCGGTTGCCTGCAAAACGGCACGCAGGCGGGTGAAGTCGATCATTTCGCCGGCGGGCAGCGGGTTCAGCGCGGCCATGATGCGCAAGCGCAGCGACTGGTGGATGACTTCGTCGGGGGCACTGACATTGATGCCCCCTCCGGGGGCGGCCGCGCTCATACGCGCCTCAGCCAGAAACCGCTCAGCACCAGGCCGCCGCCGCCGACCGCCGCCATCCAGGGCAGGAAAAGCGTGCCGAGAACGAAATAGCCCGGCAGGGTGAGCCCGGCGATGCCGACACCGATCACCGTCATGCGGGGGGCGCCGATGGTGCCGTAAATGATGTAGGCCGCGCTGATGACCAGGGCGTTGAGGGCGGCAACCTGGCGCGGATCGTGCGGCTGCATCACCGCGATGGTGCCGCCGACCAGCATTAAATAGGCTGCGCTGAACCAGGCGTAGGCGGAGTCGGGCAAGCCGCCGTCCCTGCCGTCGGCGCGGGCGGCGACGATGTCACCAATGACGCCGAGCACGACGAGCGGCAGCCAGGTCAGACCGCCCCAGGCCGGCAAAAGGTAGTTCAGCATGTAGCCGATGGCCCATACCACCCCCCAGATCATCAGGTGCGGCGAGGCGCTCTGGTAGCCGCGCAGCAGGGCGCTGCGGTGCTCCATTTGCTTGATGTCCTGCAAGGCGGCTGTGGCGTCGGAGGGAGAAAGCGTCATGGTGGCGGCCTTTGTTGATGGAGAACTCTGTATAATAGAGCAGTCTGGATTGCAATAACAAAAAGAACTGATTACTCCTCCCGCTATGACCCCTCGCACCCGCTTTGCCCCGAGCCCGACCGGCCTGCTGCATATTGGCGGCGCCCGCACGGCGCTGTTCAATTTCCTGTTTGCCCGCCACCACAACGGCACCTTCCTGCTCCGAATCGAGGATACCGACCGCGAACGCAGCACCCAGGCGGCGGTGGATGTCATACTGCAGGGGCTGCAATGGCTCGGGCTGGAACCGGACGAGACGCCGGTGTTCCAGTCGGCCCGGGCGGCGCGGCATGCGGCGGTGGTGGCGGAAATGTTGGCCAGCGGGCATGCCTACCGCTGCTACTGCACGCCGGAGGAATTGCGGCAGATGCGCGAACAGGCGGTCGCCGAGGGAAGGCCGCCGCGTTACGACGGGCGCTGGCGCGATCGCGATCCGGCCGAGGCACCCGCGGGCGTGGCTCCGGCCATTCGCCTGCGCGCGCCGCGGGCGGGCGAGACGATCGTCGAGGATCTGGTGCAGGGCACCGTGCGCGTCGCCAACGCCGAGCTCGACGACATGATATTGCTGCGCGGCGACGGCAGCCCCACCTACCTGCACGCCGTGGTGGTCGATGATCACGACATGGAGATCACCCACGTCATCCGCGGTGACGACCACCTGACCAACACGTTTCGCCAGGTGCAGATCTACGACGCGATGGGCTGGGACAAACCTCGTTTCGCGCACATACCGCTGATCCACGGCGCGGATGGCGCGAAACTGTCGAAACGACATGGCGCCGTCAGCGTATTGGAATTCGAGCGCGAAGGATTTCTGCCCGAGGCGTTGTGCAATTATCTGCTGCGCCTCGGCTGGGGCCATGGCGACGCGGAAATACTCTCGCGCGACGAGGCGATTGCCCTGTTCGACCTTTCCGGGGTGGGGCGCGCCGCCAGCCGCATGGATTACGCCAAGCTCACCCATCTGAACGGGGTGTGGCTGCGCCAGGCCGAGGATGGGCGCCTCGCCGACGACGTGATGCGCCGCCTGCACGATCGCCCGGGCCTGCGGTTGGACGATACGGCGCGGCACAGAATTCTTGCCCTCATGCCGGGGCTGAAGGAGCGCGCCCGCACGCTGGTGGAGCTCGCCGACAGCGCGGCGTTTCTCGCCCGCTCCGTTCCTTTGCCGTTCGATGCAAAAGCCGCGGCACTGCTCACCGACGATGCCAAGGCGACGTTGCGTGCCCTGGCAAACGAGCTTTCCAAAACGGATTTCTCGCCGGCGGCCCTCGATGCGGCGCTGCGCGAATTTGCGGAGGCGGCGGGCAAGAAACTTGGGCAGGTGGCCCAGCCGCTGCGGGCGGCGCTGACGGGGAGCACGGTTAGTCCGGGGATCGATGCGACACTGTCGGCGTTGGGGGCTTCGGAATCTTTGGCGCGGATTGCGGAGGCGGCGAAGTGAGGAAGGAAGCAGTTCTTTCTTGAAAAAAAGAACCAAAAAACTTTTGAAAATTTAGGTGGCATGATGCACCGTACGTTCGTTATGCGAAGTTCGCCGATTCTTCTTGCCTGCTTTCTGGCGCTTACGGCTTGCGGGGGCGATGAAGCGCCGCCGGCGGAGAATTACACGCCGCTGCATTATGAATATCTGCGCGTGTTGCGGCTGAATGTGGCGAGCATTGATGTGATCGACCATAGTGCGGCCCCGGGGCCCGGCGATGTAACCGCGCAGGACCCCGTCTCGCCCGACCAGGTATTCAGCCAGATGGCGCGCGACCGCCTGTTCGCCGCCGGCACCACCGGCCGCGCCGTGTTCACGGTGGAGGCGGCAAACATTGCGCAGGGCGACGGCGGCGCGCTGAACGGCGTGCTCGCCGGCCACCTGGCGGTGTTCAACGATGCCGGCACGCAAATGGCCTATGCCGAAGCCCGCGTATCCCGCCAGCACGTGCCGGGTAGCGAACCGGAAAACCTGCGCAACAATCTCTACGACATGACGCGCCAGATGATGGACGACATGAACGTGGAACTGGAATATCAGATCCGCCGTTCGATGCGCAGTTGGCTGGTGAGCAACACCGCCGTGCCGGCGCCTGTCATTGCGGTTCCGCTCGCCCCGGCCACGCCCGCGGCTCCCCCGCCGGAGCAAGCCGCACCCCCGGTATATCAATCGCCCGATCAGTCGCCGCCGATTCAGATGTCGCCGCCGCCGGGCTTCCTCCAGCCGCCGACGTCCGACCCGCCGCAGTAGCAGGAAAGCACACCCCAATTCGAACTGGACCACGTACGCCGATGAGCAAAAGTTTTTTGGTTCTTTTTTTCAAAAACGAACTGCCTTGCTTCCTTTGTCATCAAAGCAAGGGCCCGTCCGCCCCCATGATTTCGCGCCGAATGATTCGGACCGGCACCAACCCCGCCCCCAAAAACCGATCATGAAAACGCGCCAGGGTAAAAGCCTTGCCTTCCTTGGCCTGCACATCCGCCCGCAGCTTTTCGATCATCAGTTTGCCGAGCGTGTAAGAATAATACCCAGGATCCGCCGTGCCGCGCCGCGCTTCCTTGTAGGCAACGTTCTTTGGCTGGAAGCATTCCTTCTCCATCAAGGTTGAAGCGTCCGCCAGGCTCATGCCGTGGGTGTGCATTTCCACTGAGGCGATCAGCCGGCAATCGCGCAGCAGCGCGTCCTGCAACTGGGCCAGATGTTCGCGGTCGGTGCCGCCGGCGACGCCTTGCTCCTGCATCATCTGTTCGCTGTAATGCGCCCAGCCTTCCGTAACGGTATATGAATGGCCGGTCTTGCGGACGAGTGACCAGCCCGGGTTTGCCCGCAGGTAGAGAAATTGGGTGAAATGGCCTGGCAGCGCCTCATGCACCGACAGATTGAGCAGGAACGGCGCATTGAAATATTCCAGGTATTTGTTCTGTTCGGCGGGTGACGCAGCAGTGTCGGGCGGGGTTACGTAGTAGTAGGCTTGCGTCGCGTGGGTTTCGAACGGCCCGGGTGCATCCATTTCGGCGACGATCAGCGCGCGCTGGAACGGTGGGGTTTCGGCGACTTTCGGCAGATCCGTGCCGGGCAGGTCGACGATCTTGTGCGCGACGATGAACGCGCGGATGCCGGCGAGCGTTTGCTGCGTATCGGGCACGAGGTGCGCCGCGTCCGGGTGGCTGTGCTCGATGACCGCGAGGGCTTCCTCGGGGTGTTGCGGCGAGACCTGGCGGCTCGTGGCGGCAAATTCGTCCTGGTCGCGCTTGAGCTGGGCGCGTCCCGCGGCCAGCACCTGGTCCGGTGTCAGGTCGATCATGTCGGACGCGAGCAGGCGACGGAAGTTTTCCGTTCCGAGCACAAAACTGCCATGCGCGGTCTTCTGCTGCACGCGCAGCCAGGCCTGGAAATCACGCGCCGCGGCGATCGCTTGCTGCGTCGATGCGGCGAGGTCTGCCTGGGCTTTGCTGTCCTTCACCCCGGCGAACGCGGCCGGAACATCGTGGCTGATAAAGTCGATGGCGCCGGCCACATTTTCCAGGCCGATATCGACAAACACCGGCGGCATGGCGACGAGATTCAGTTTCGCCGACGCAAAAAGGTGCGGCAATTGGCGCTCGCGGGCGATCAACGCCCGCATTCGTTGCGATACTGGTGCGAAATCGCGGGCAATCAGCGTGTAGGGGGCCGACGTGGCCAGCCCGACATAGGCATCCGGGCTGTGCCGCCAGTTCTGCACGTGCTCTTCTTCCAGCAGCTCACCGCCGATTTCGGCCGCCAGTATGTCGCGGTCATCGCGCTGCGGCTGGGTCAGATGCGCGCTGTCCAGATGCGCCAACTGCACCAGCGAGGCGTGCAGCCGGGCCACCTCGGCGCGATGGGCGGCGGGCGACGTGTCGTCCAGCAGGGCGTCGCCTGCATGCAGGCCGCTCGCGGTGGCGTTTACCGGGTAGGCCGCCGCCTCGCTGTCGATATAGGCGCGGACGATGCTGTCCAGATCCGGCCCGGCGGCGTGCGCGCCGCGCGCGGTGACCGCTCCACCCGCCACAAGGACGGCGCAGGTCAGCAAAAGGCGTTTCTTGTCCATGGGCGCTCCGCAACGATGATGGCACTCCGATAGCGGGTCGTGCCGTGGCTGTCATCGTGGCAAGGAATGGCAGCCTCCGACGCCGCTATGCCGGCTTGTGCCGCAGCGCAGCACAACCTAGCTTCGATGAAATGCTCATCCAGGCCCCCACCGCGCCGATTTCGTTCCCGCATCCGGAGCCGCCGGCGGAGGGCAGCGTGGTGGAGGTGGCGCCCGGCATCCTGTGGGCCCGATTCGCCCTGCCGTTTCGGCTGAACCATGTGAACGTCTATCTCATCGCCGATGGCCGCGGCTGGGTCGCGGTGGACACCGGCATCGGGCTGGATGATACCAAGGCCGCGTGGGAGCGGCTGCTGGCGGGTCCGCTGCAAGGCGCGCGGCTCACCGGCATCGTGGCCACGCACTACCATCCCGACCATGTCGGCCTGGTGGGCTGGCTGACGGAACGTTTCGCCATTCCGTTGCACATGCCGCGCACCGAGTTCCTCACGTGCCTGGCCATTCAGCACCGCGCCTTTGCCGACAACCGGCCCTTCTATATCGAACACGGCCTGTCGGACGAGGCGACCGATCTCGTCACCACGCGCGGGCACGGCTATTTGCGCCTGGTCACCGGCCTGCCGACGCAATTTCTGCAACTGGCCATGGGCGGTGTGCTGTGGGTTGGTGGCCGGCGCTTCGACGTGCTGACCGGCGGCGGCCATTCGCCTGAGCAGGCGATGCTATACTGCGAGGCGGAAAAGCTTTTTTTCAGCGCCGATCAGGTGCTGACGAAAATCTCGCCCAATATCAGCGTGCAGGCGATGGAGCCGGAGGACGATCCGCTCGGCGCCTACCTGGGCTCGCTCGCCCATCTGCGCGAGGTGATCGCCGAGGACGTGCTGGTGCTGCCCGGCCACCATGTGCCGTTCACCGGGCTGCATGCCCGCGCTGGCGAACTGGCCGCCCACCACGCGGAACGTTGCGCGGTGATTGCGGATTCCTGCCGCACGGTGCCGCGCACCGCGACCGACCTCGTGCCGATCCTGTTTCCAAAGGTGACCGATCCGCATCAGATGAGCTTTGCGTTCAGTGAGGTGGTGGCGCATGTAAATTACATGCGTAACCGGGGGGAGTTGGTGCAGTTTCGCGAGGCGGATCGGGTGTTGCGGCATCGGAGTAAGTAAGGAAGGTCTTCTTTTTTGAAAAAAAGAAGCAAAAAACTTTTACTACATGGTTCACGTGGCCCACGTCGAATGGAATCGCGTACGCAAATAGATAAAAGTTTTTTGGTTCTTTTTTTCAAAAAAGAACTGCTTTCTTCTCCTTGAAACAAACCAAGAAGTCCGACCTGCCAAGGAAAATCTGCGCCACCTGCGGACGACCATTTGCATGG
>Ga0116226_10002112_pt1 | contig 17247 bp, 18 predicted proteins | sample S1TSphfallax_FD_89692 | JGI IMG/M metagenome (GOLD analysis project Ga0116226, IMG submission 89692) | Host-associated microbial communities from peat moss isolated from Minnesota, USA - S1T2_Fa - Sphagnum fallax MG | ecosystem: Host-associated > Plants > Peat moss > Unclassified | place: USA... | reverse complement strand
TGATGATCGTGCAGCTTACCGTGCCGCCGGTGGAGACGACCTCGTAGCCGCGGAAGCTCACCACCGTGCCATTGGCAACACCCCCTGAAGAGATTCGCGGCCGCCGCTCCTCACGGGATCAAGGGAGCCTGTTCCCTCGGAAGAGACGATCTCCGTCCCACCAGAGCTGATCACACCCGAAGACGTCACGCCCCCGTTAAGGACAGTGTTCGTGCCACCGCTGACCACGTCCAGCCCCGACGAGATTGCGCCAGACAAAGTCAAAGAAGTTGAAACAACGGTCATGATTGTCCCGAAACTAAAATCGCTTTGAGGACTACGACATAATATTTTACTTGCGTTATCGAAAATTAATGCCAACGGCAACCACCTTCAGGCAAAATGCCGGAAGATAGCCCAGGCCTCGCTCCCGGCGGACCATGAGCAGGAGATGGCCGAAGCCAAAGCCCCTGCCGATCAACGGCGCGCGACGAGCCTCCGCCGGATCGGCGACGGCGAGCAGATCAAGGCCGCGATCGGTCGGCCGATAGGTGCAATCCTCAAGCCACAGGAGCCCAAACCCACCCATCGCCTGTGAAAGCATGTTGGCCGCCGAACTCACATTCAGCTGCCTAGTGTCAGGATCTCGTCATGAAGCTTCTGCAACCGGAACCCGCACTCCTCGACGGACTGACCTTCAAGAGAACCTCCGAATTCGAACTGATTTCGAAACAAGATTGTTGGCAAGTCCCATCTCGGTTGTCTTTGGGAGTAGAAACATCCTGGTCCGGATGACGCGGAACCAGGGACGCATCTGTCCCGGGCGACCTGACCAGGTTGTCAAGGTCGCGGCGACTCCGAGGGCTGGACCGGTGCGGTCGCGATCCCGCTTTTCCTCAGCGCCTCCGCCCGATGTCGTTCGCCGCCGCGACCGCCTGAGGGCTTTGTTCCATGTGGCCGGTCGTGTATGGGAGCAGCCAGGTCCTAGACTCAACAAGCAGTGCTTCCATGTCACGCGCGGCATCCTCGGGCCGCCTCTCGAGGATCGATTGACAGACCGCGTGGTGGAGCTTGAGATTATCGCTCGGCCGAACGGCATGACGCTGTAGCATCTCGGAAGAGGCCCGTAACACGGATTTGATCGCGCTGCCGATCGTGACGAATAGCCCGTTGTGAGAGGCGTTAATGACGGCAAGATGGAACTCAAGCGCGGCCTCCGAGGCGAACCTCGGCGCGATCTTCTCGCCATAAGCCGCGGCGAGATCGTCAAAATGACGGCGGATTTGACGGTGGTCATCGGCAGTCCCGTCCCGGGCGGCGCGAAAGGCTGCGCGCGGCTCGAAGCAGAGACGCATCTCGAAAATATCGCTGATGATCTCCGAATCGAATTGTGCATTCAGCCGCCAGGCGAGCACGTCTCGATCGAGAAGATTCCAGTCCGAGAAAGGCAACACGCGCGTGCCGACCTTAGGTGAAACCTCAATCAGGCGTTTGGCCGCAAGGTTCTTCACCGCTTCGCGGATCACCGTGCGGCTGACGCCATAGATCTGGCATAGCTCGGCCTCGACCGGCAGGGAGTCGCCAGGCAAGAACTCGCCCGACACAATGCGAGTGCCGAGGCCCCGCGCAATCTGTGCCGTCATCGTCCCGACGGGAAGCAGTTCCCGCTCAAGCATCGCATTGTCTTCCTGCCCAGACGCTCATCGTCCCGCTCGACCGATTGTGCAGTGCATTTGGCTGCGCCTGCCGCACTCTAGCTTGAACGAGGGCTGAGGGCGCCGTCGGGCGGGTAAAAATCGACATTGACAAAAAAGCTAGTGATAGGGGCCGTCGGTTCCTTCGAAATGGCATAGGCGGGAAGACGGCAGGAAACTCGGCGCTCGCGCAGAGGCGCCAAGGAAAACACGGGAACAGCCAATGAAAAGACTGTCGAAGACCTGGACGAGGGTGCTCGGAGTGGCCGGTCTGCTGGTCGCATCAACAAGCATGGCCAGTGCGCAGGTGACCGTTAACTTCTGGGATTTCTTTACCGGTGGCGACGGTGTGCGAATGACCGCGATGATCAAGACCTTCAACGACACCCACAAGGACATCCATATCAACGCGACCACGCTTGAGTGGGGTCCTCCCTTCTATACCAAGGTGCAGGTTGCGGCCGCGATCGGGCAAGGCCCGACTTGATGACATATCATCTCTCCCGGCTGCCGCTCGGGGTGTCCACAAATACCATGCGTCCCTTCACGCCGGCGGAGCTTGCGAGCGTCGGACTGTCGGGAACCGACTACGCGCCGGTCGCCTGGGCGGACGCGCATGACGATGGCAAGCTCTACGCGGTGCCGCTCGATATCCACTCGATTATTCTCTACTATAACAAGGATCTTCTCAAGAAGGGAGGCCTCCTAGGCGCCGACGGCCTGCCCACTGGGATGACCGGCATCCAGAATTTTGACGCGGCGCTCGCCAAGCTTACGGTCCCTGGAAAGACCTACGGCCTCTCGATTGCGACCGATGACGGCCCGACGATCTGGCGCATCTTCTACACGATGCTGGCGCAGCAGAATGGAGCCTTCCTGCAGGACGACAAGATTCTGCCCGGCGACAATATGGACAAGGCCGTGACGGCAACGAACGCGATGGCCAACTGGGTGTCGCATGGCTGGGCGCCGAAGCTGACGAGCTATCAGTCCTCGATCGCGCTCTTCACCTCGGGCCAGGCGGCGCTCACGATCAACGGCGTCTGGGAAGTGCCGACAATGGTGGACCTCGCCCGCGCCGGCAAGCTGGGCTTCCAATGGGGCGCCGTGCAAATCCCTGTCTGGTACAGCCACGCCGCCACTTGGTGCGACTCTCACTCCTTCGCCATTCCCCGCCGCGCGGGAAATCCGGTATCGGCCGCAAAGCTCGCAGCCGACCTTACTGTCATTGCCTGGATGAACAGGAACAGCATCATGTGGGCGGCTGGCGGCCATGTGCCGGCCTATCTGCCGGTGACGCGAAGCGCGGCGTTCCAGACCATGCAGCCGAACTCGACCTATTCGTCCTACATCAAGTCCTGCGCTTATGACCCGAAGAGCGTCATCGCCGGTGTCGGCTCGCCGACCTACGACGCGGCGACGAATGACATCATGCCGGCCGTCAACGGGCAGATCGCCGCCGGCAGCGCATTGCAAAGCCTCCAGTAGGATCTGGAGGACGATCTGCCCTAGTCCGCGACGCGCTGCCCCGGGAAGTGAGAACACGCCATGGCGCCCGATTCCTTGCCAACTGATCCAGTCCCGGCCGAGCATTTCAAGGATGCGGCCGCCGCAGTCGGACGAAGGGCCGCCAGGAAATCGGACATGCGCGTGGCGGCGCTGTTCATCGCGCCTTTCGTATTGGCCTATCTCGTTCTGTTCATCTACCCGACGCTCAAGATGATCGAGCTGAGCTTCACCGTTTTCGACCTAGCGTTCCAGAGCCGAAGAACCCTTACGCCCACTCTAGTTTCTAAGCTGAGCCTAGTCTTAACTATTTTCCTGGTCGCTCAGCGTTAGCGAATTTGTCCCGCCGCGCGATATGCCTAGTGTTCGGGACGCGGATCGTTTCTCGAAAACGAAGTGCTAAGCTAGTGATATCATCACGCCGAAAGGCTAATCATCCCACTTGCGCGGGGTCAAAAGAGCGAGTGCGGAATGTCGAGATCGTCTGCGGATGGTTATGGTGCTCGAAAGATGCGGCCAGAGGTTATGGCTTATCCTAGGGCCCTTACGCGAGCAAAGCGTGCCGTTCGATCGGGGGTTAGCGGCGCCACTGGCGGAGGCAGCGACCGAGGGAATCGATGAGGGCATAGGCCGGCAACCGCGAAACGTGTCAGACGAAGCTATGACCTTCTCGTCTTCAACGAGCGCTGCCAGCAAGCCCGCATGGTCGGCCCGGCGCCATTGCCCGAGAAGACGTTCCAGGCGGGGTTGGCTCCCATCGTAGCCGCGCTACTCAAGCTCTGGCGGCAGGTGGCGGGCCGATCTTTGGCCCTCTGCCCAACGCTGACCCAGGTAGCCCGCGAACCGCGCGGCAGTGGGGGCGCGGCGCTACTCCCCGACTTGCGCAGAACCCTTATAGGCATAGATCGGCGCCGGCCAGCTCCGGTTCAGACAACACCGCCCCTGCGCCAGGCAAGCGGGGTGCGATCGGGACCTATCTCGATCACCAAATCCGCCGGCTCATCGGCTATGATCCATCGCGTAAGCCGCTCGTAATGGGCGATGAAGCGCGCAACTGCTGGCGCATCCATCGCGGGCATTGACTGGCCGTCCATGCGAGCAAGGCCCATCTCCTGTTCGAGCCGCCATCCATGAACGCACGCGAAGTCCGGGGCGCGCAGCAGAATGCGAAGATCGAGCGACGCGAATAGCGCGTGATACTCGCCCTTCAGCGCCGCGTTCACGTGCCGTCGCCACGCCCCGTCCGCGTCCTCATCACGCTCGAGCGGGTTGATCGGTTGCATCAGATCCTCGTCCGGGATCGGACGCGCTCCAACGCACCATCCCTCCAGGATCACGACGGAAACAGGCGCTTGGTAAGTTTGCCAGGTTGCCGGCTCCGCCCGATCGTCCAGCGTCTTGTCGAAGCGCGGCGCCGCCACCACGGCCTGCTTACTGACGAGCGATGCGATCGTCGATCGTGCAAGCGCGAGGTCGTGCGTGCCTGGCACGCCGCGGATTTCTAGCAGCGGATGGACAGTGCGACCGAGCGCGGCCCGTTCGGCACGCGTGAGATAGAAGTCGTCGAGGGAAAGCACCGCGCTCGGGCTGCCCGCAGCGTCGAGGCGCCGCGCGAGCCGCGCCGACATGGTCGATTTGCCGCTACCCTGTGCCCCGCATAGACCGACGACGACCGGCCGACCAAGCCGCTCGCCGCACGCGAGCACTTCATCCACGACGAGCACGTCGGCCGCATCGAAGGCAGAATCGTGGCCGCGTGCCGTGACAAACAATCCTGCGTCAGGCGTCATCCTCACGAACGTGTCTCCTTCAATCGCGTCCCTCTAAGCCCAATCGCCGGAGACCATCAACGCTTAAGATTACGGCGGGCGGTCTACCTGCTTACGCAGTTCGCGACAATGGTGCAGGCTAGCCTTGCCGAACCAGTGCCCCATTGAGCGGCGCCGCACCGTCGCACCAACAACGCTGAATCGCGACTGCGCACGATGAGGAAGCCCGGCTTTCACCGGATACGGAAGGGTGTTGACACCCGGTCGGGACATGAGCAGGATAGATCAAATAATGGAAACAAAGTTCCAAGTATTGAACAATGCTGATGAAGCGCCGATTTAAACGGAAATCCTTGTAGGCTGTCGCGAAAACGGCTCAGCGGGTCTGTACGGTCATCCGCGTTATGAGCCTTGTCACGGCGTCGCAAAACGCGTCCGTGAGACGATCACTTGCAGGAACTACCGGGCAAAAGCCGAACTCCCTTCGGCCGCGATCTTGCGCTGCACAAGAAGTCGGCCGACCGCTGCCAAACATTCGTGGGCGTTTAGAGGTCTTGACACCCGGCTACGAACCGAGCAGCGTAGGTCGCATAAAGGAACTAGAGTTCCAAGTAATGAACAATGTCGAGGAAACGTTAACTCTAAAAGTTCCTGCTCTCGGGAAGGGAGTTGCACTTCTGGAAGTGATCGCGCGCGAACCTGGACTTGGGTTTACTGCCATCCAGGAGCGTCTCGGCATGCCAAAGAGCTCAACCCATCATCTCATCTCCACAATGTGCGAACTTGGTCTGATTAAACGGAGATCGTCCGGCGGCTACGGTTTGGGATTGAAGCTGTTTGAGCTTGCTGGTATCGCCAACGAAAGCAACGATCTCCAACGAGAAGCGATGCCCCTGCTGCGCGAATTCGCTCAACGGGTCCGACTCAATTGTCATCTCGGTGTGCTGGAACAGGGCGAGGCCGTTTACCTTGCGCGCGCAGAAGGTGCACGAGACATAGTCGTCAGATCTCATATCGGCCAGCGATTTCCTGTCAACTGCAGCGCTCTCGGCAAGAGCTTGGTCGCATGGCTGGCGCCGGATCAGCTCGACGCAGTGATTGCTAACTTGACGTTCGAGAAGCGGATGCCGAAGACGGTCACGAACGCGCCGGATTTTCGTCTTCAGCTTGCCGATGTCCGGCGCCGAGGTTGGGCGCTCGATGACGAGGAGCAGGCGCCGAATTGCCGTTGTATTGCAGCGCCGATCCGTGATCGCGACGGTGCCGTAGTCGCCGCGATCAGCGCAGTCGGAACGGTGGAGCAAGTTGAAGATAGAAACTTCGAGTCTCTCGCGGCTCAAGTGATCGTCGCGGCGAATGCCATTTCGGAGTCCGTCTATAGCACGGCCGCGCAAGCGACGGCGCCGCAAAGTTCGCGAGCGGCTGACAGTAAGGGGAAGCGTCGTTGAAGATCGGATTCATCGGTTTGGGCGTCATGGGGCGCCCGATGGCGGAACACCTGATCAAGGCGGGTCATCGGGTTGCTCTCTCGAGCCGCTCGGGCGTGCCGTCGGGCATGATCGACGGTGACGTCGTTCGCTGCGCGAGCGCTGCGGAAGCCGCCGCGGACGCTGAGATCATCATCACGATGGTACCCGATACGCGCGATGTCGAAGCCGTGCTGTTCGGCGAAGCGGGCGTCGCCGAAACCGCAAAGCCAGGTTCGGTCGTCGTCGATATGAGTTCCATCTCCCCACTGGCGAGCAAGCAGTTCGCGGCGCGCCTCGGTGAACGTGGGATCGGGTGCCTCGACGCTCCCGTTTCGGGCGGCGAGGTCGGCGCGAAAGCGGCATCGCTGACCATCATGGTCGGCGGCCCCGCCGACCTGTTCGAACGCGTCAAGCCACTCTTTGAATTGATGGGTCGTAACATCAATCGGGTCGGCGAGCACGGCGCCGGCCAGACGACGAAAGTGGCAAACCAGATCATCGTCGCGCTCACGATCGAGGCGGTGTCGGAGGCCTTGGTATTTGCCTCTCGCGCGGGCGCCGATCCGGCGCGCGTGCGAGAGGCGCTGCTCGGCGGCTTCGCTAGCTCTCGCGTGCTCGAGGTTCACGGCGAACGCATGATCAAGCGCAATTTCGCACCGGGCTTCCGCGTTGAATTGCACCAGAAAGACCTCAATCTTGCACTTGAGAACGCTCGGCTACTCGGGGTGTCGCTTCCCGCGACGGCTCTAGCCCGGTCACTGTTCAGCGCGTGCGAGGCTCATGGCGGTGGTCGCGACGACCACTCGTCAATGGTTCGGGCTCTCGAACTGCTTGCCAACCACGAGATTGGACAACCCATTGCAGACAGCACGACTGCCTGATGTGCCGAGGACAACCAACGCGGCGGAACGCTGCTGCTGACCAGACGAGGCAACATTGATGAGACAGAAGATCTACGTCACGCGGGCAATTCCCCGTGCGACCATAGCAGCACTAGAGGCGGAGCATGACGTGACCGTCAACGGTGAGGATCGGGCGCTTTCGCCGGAGGAGCTCCGCCGCAACGTCACCGACTGCGCCGCTATCGTATCGTTGCTGACGGACCGCATCGACGGTCCCCTTCTCGACGCGGCGGGACCGAATTGCCGAATAGTCGCGAATTACGCGGTCGGGACGAATAATTTCGACGTGCCGAGTGCCACGGAACGTGGTGTCGCGCTGACCAACACGCCCGGCGTGCTCGACGACGCGACCGCGACGCACACGATTGCCCTCATGCTTGCGATGGCGCGCCGTATTCCTGAAGCCGAGCGTTTCCTGCGCGAGGGGCGCTGGGACGGATGGAAGCCGATGCTCTTCATCGGCGCCGACGTCGATCGCAAGACACTCGGGATTGCCGGAGCCGGCCGGATCGGACGCAACGTAGCCCGCAAGGCCCGCGGGTTCGACATGGAGATCATCTACAGTGACGTGGCGCCCAATCGCGCTATCGAGGATGAGACCGGTGCTAGGTTCGTTAGCAAGGACGAGCTTCTGGCGCGATCGGACTTCCTGACGCTGCACGTGCCGCTTGTGCCGGAGACCCACCACTACATCGGCGCAGACGAACTTGGGAGGATGAAGCCCACCGCCATCCTCATTAATGCCAGCCGCGGGCCGGTTGTCGACGAGAAGGCCCTCGTCGAAGCCTTGCGCGAGCGTCGTATCTCCGGCGCAGCGCTAGACGTTTTTGAGAACGAGCCCGATCTCGCTCCCGGGCTGATCGATCTGCCGAACGTAGTGATCGTGCCGCACATCGCCTCTGCGACGGAGGAGACGAGGCTAAAGATGGGCGAGATCGTGTCGCGCAACGTGCTGGCCGTGCTGTCAGGCAGGCAGCCTGACTGCTGCATCAATGTGGAGGCGCTGGCGCGTCGCAGCGCGCCGCATGAGTCACTGTGATCATCAATAGAAAGCCTCAACTTTTTCTTAACACTATGCGATTTGTTGATGACACCACTTTTTAGATCGTTTATTCTAGCCTTGAAGAGCAGGCTGGGCATGTACGACCCAACCACTCGAGGAAACAGGCAATGATTGCGAATATCGTATCTGCAATCCATCGTCATAATCAAACCGACGTCAGCAGCGCTGACGTTGGGTTCTTGGCCGCCTTCTTTTAGGGTGTTAATGGAAGCGCAACCATCAGAAGGGCCACTCACGCGCCCGTGACGAGCCGACGCGTGAAGTGAACGACTGTCCCGTCTTAGCGCAGATGGCAGCGACATCCGGGTTTGGGAACGTTGCCGCTGGCAAAGTTGAGCGGGGCAGCTAAGAAAAAAAGAAAGGGATCGAAACATGCTTAGCCGGCGGAAACTTACTAGTGCAATTATCGCTGCTGCCGCGATGTGCGGCCTGTCACCTGTTGCTCGTGCGGCCAATGAGCCGACAATCGGTATAGTCGTGCCGACACTTGATTCGGATTTCTGGAACCGGTACGTGACTTTTGTGAAGACAGGCGCTGCCCAGCTCGGCGTCAACCTCATCGTTCTGAATGCCGACAACAAACCGGATCAGATGATCCGGTCCATCCAGGATCTCATCGCCCGGAAGGTCGACGGCATCATCTCGGTGGGTTACTGGGACACGGCCCCACCCGCCATCAGGTTCGCCAAGCGCGCGAACATTCCTGTTATCATCACGGACACTTATCCCCCGTTCGCGCCCCAGAGTGAAAACCACAGCAACTATATCGCGTTCATCGGGCCGGGCGACTTCGAGGCCGGCTATCTCTATGGCAAGGCACTGCTTGGCGCGATGAAGCCAGGCCCGAGCGGCAAGAAGGTCATCGGTGTCATCAATGGAACCCCGGGCACGTCGGTGGCGATCGACCGCCGCAAAGGTCTCGCCAAAGCGATCGCGGAAGATGGCAATGTCCAGATTGCGGGCGAGGTGAACGGCAATTTCGTGAGCGACCAAGCGCAGACGGCTTTCGAATCCCTCTACCAGGGTCATCCCGAGATCACCGGGGTCTGGTCAGCCAACGATCCGATGGCGATTGGGGTGATTGCGGCCTTGAAGAACATGGGCAAGGTGCCCGGCAAGGATGTGCTCATCGCCTCGCAGGACCTCAACCCCCCTAACGTGCAGGCGGTGCAGGACGGCGAGCAGCTCTATGACATTGGTGGCCACTGGGTACAGGGGGGCATCGCGCTCGTGATCATGTATGACTACCTCCACGGCTTCAAGGTCCCCGCCGACAAGAACAACATCAAGCTCGTGATGCTGCCGCTTACGAAGGCTGATGTTCCCCTCTACTTCAAGTATTTCCCGGGCGGGCAGCCGCACTATGACTTTAAGGCTCACTCGAAGGTCTACAACAAGGATGCGCCTCCGTCCCCGGCCTTCAACCTGCAGTACGCGGAAACTCAGTGAATCAGAGAAGAGCCCGATGGACACCGGGGGTGGCGTTTGACGCCACCTGCCGGCCCGGTCATCTCATAATCGGTTGGGCCCCATGACGCTCGTTGCGACCGGTCTGAACAAGCAGTTTGGCCCGACCCGTGCGGCTAGCAATGTTTCGATCACGCTACGCACGGGCACGGTTCATGCCATCGTCGGTGAAAATGGCGCCGGCAAGTCTACGACTCTGCGCATGCTGGGCGGGGTCCTTCGTCCGGATAGTGGCGAGATGACGTTGGACGGCGCGCCATACGCACCGAACTCCGCCTTGGACGCCACGCATAAGGGTGTGGCGCTGGTCCATCAGGAAATCACCATTAATCGCTCGTTGAGCATTGCCGAGAACATCTTTATCGGAGACCTTCGCCTCCATGCCTGGCCGCTTCTCGGCGTGTTGAAGCGAAAAAAGATGGCTGCGTTAGCCCAGGCGGCCCTTGACCGAATTGGCGTCAAGATATCGGTGGCCGCCAATATCGAGCGACTAAATCTTGGCGAGCTGAAATGCATCGAGATAGCGCGGGCTATCTCTTCGAATCCGAAAACTCTCCTTCTCGATGAGTCGACAGCCTATCTCGACCACCGGGAAGTAGACGCGGTGCTGCATGTCATGCATCAGCTGAAGTCCCAGGGCATCACGATCGGCTTCGTTTCGCATCACCTGAGCGAGGTCCTGGCTGCCGCCGACGATCTGACGATCCTCAAGGACGGGCAGTTCGTTGCTTCATCCAGTGTGGCCAATATCGAGGCGAACGAGATTCACCGCCTGATGGTCGGACGCGATGTCCTGCAGGGCACCTATCCGACACGCTCGCCACTGCCCTCCTCGGCCGCTGCGCCCGCCCTTCGTGCCGACAAGGTTGCGGTGGGCCGCGAACTGAACGAAATCAGTCTCGAAGTCCGACGTGGCGAGATCCTCGGGCTAGCCGGTCTCAAAGGGGCCGGAGCGGAGGCGCTGTTTGCCGGGATCGTGGGCGACGAGCCGTTGCGTCACGGCCGTCTGCAACTCGAAGGCAAGGACTATCATCCGAGCAGTCCCCGTGCCGCTTGGCAACACGGCATTGCCCACCTTCCGGGCGACCGCGGCAATGAAGGGCTGATTGTTTCCTTCAGTGTGCTTGACAACCTGGTCATGGCACGCCCCCCCACTGTCGGCCCCTTTTTCTCGATGGCCCGCGCGCGGGCGATGTCGAATGATCTTATCAAGTTGATCGGTATCCGCACCTCGAGTGTCGTGGCGGACTGCCGTTCGCTGTCGGGCGGCAACATGCAGAAGGTCGTGCTGGGGAAGTGCCTCGCGGTCGGCCCCGAGCTTCTCCTCCTGAACAACCCGACGCGCGGAGTAGACGTGGGCGCTCGCGAGGAAATCTACCGGATCATGCGCCAGAAAGCGACCGAGGGCCTCGCCATTCTTCTCTCGTCGGAAGATATGCCTGAACTTATCGGCATGTCTGACCGTCTCATGGTTCTTCGGCAGGGCGTGATGGTCCGCGAGTTCGACTCGCTGGACAACGTCGAAGAGCATGACATCGTGCAATACATGACGTGAGGCAAAACGATGAACAAAGCGATCACTACAAAGCCTCGCGCCAGCGCCGCTCCCGCACGTGAAGACGATTCCAAACTTCAGTGGATTGACCTGCTGCGTCGCGGCTTCCCTCTCATTTTCCTAGTTACCCTGATTGTCGTCTTCACGATCATGTCGCCGCGCTTCCTGTCGCTCTCGAACCTTTCATCCGTCCTGGATGAGGGCACCGTCCTGCTTGTGACCGCTCTCGGCATGACCTTCATCATCATGGCCGGGTCGATCGATATTTCGGTGGGCGCGATCGTCGCCGTATCCGCGCTGGTGGCAGCGCTCACGGTCAATACGCTCGGCGTCCTGGCGATTATTCCAGCGGTCGCGGTCGGCGCGGTGTGCGGTTGCGTCAACGGTCTGCTCCTTGCGGTCGGCAAGGTGCCATCCTTCATCGCGACCTTGGGAACCATGGTTGTCTACCGCGGCCTCGTCCTCTACTTCACCCGCGGAGCGCCGGTATCGATCGATGACGACGCCTTTCTCAATACCTATTCCGGCATCAGCTTCGGCATCCCGAACTCGGTCATGATCGGGCTGGCCCTGGCGGCCATCGCTTGGGCTGTCATCAACTTCACCGTCTTCGGTCGGGAGGTTCGGGCGATCGGCGGCGGCGAACGCGTCTCGATTCTCACGGGCATCTCGGTCACACGCGTCAAGATCCTGATGTACGTCCTGCTCGGAGGATTGTGCGGCGTGGCAGGCCTGCTACAGGGCGCGCGCACGATGGCGGCCACGTCCCAGCTTGGTCTTGGTCTCGAACTCGACGCCATCGCCGCCGTGGTTGTCGGCGGCACGCCGTTGACCGGCGGGCTAGGCAGCATCGTTGGTACCCTGCTTGGGGTCCTGATCATCACCCTCCTCTCGAGCGGCATGAACATGGCTGGAGTCGATCCGTACCTTCAGAACATCATCAAGGGTGTCGTGCTGATCGCCGCGGTCTTCATCAATATCGATCGCAAGAAGATCGGGATCATCAAGTAGCGGCGCCCGACGCCGGCTTCCGCAGCAACGAAAGAGGTCACGACGATGGAATATCGCCAACTTGGTCGCTCTGGCCTGAAGGTCTCCGCCCTGACTCTCGGCACGATGACGTTTGGTGGGCAGGGGAAGTTCGCCTATGTCGGCAATTCCGACCAGACCGAGGCCACACGCTTGGTCGACATCGCGATCGACGCCGGCGTCAACATGCTCGATACCTCGGACCAATATTCGGTCGGGAAATGCGAGGAAATGGTCGGCGAGGCGATCAAAGGCAAGCGCGGACAGGTGCTGCTGGCGACCAAAGCCCGGTTTCCGATGGGATCCGGCCCGAACGACACCGGATTGTCGCGCCACCATCTGGTGAATGCCTGCGAGGGGAGCCTGAAGCGGCTCGGGGTCGATCACATCGATCTGTATCAGCTCCACGAGTGGGATGGCCTCACCCCGGTCGAGGAGACCATGGCGGCGCTGGAATCCCTCGTCACCTCGGGAAAGGTGCGCTACATCGGCGCATCGAATTTCACCGGTTGGCAGCTCATGAAAGCGCTGGCCGCCGCCGATCGGGCCGGCGGCGCACGCTTCGTCAGTCAGCAGATCCATTACACCGTCGAAGCGCGCGAAGCTGAATACGAGCTGGTTCCAATCTCGCTCGATCAGGGGCTGGGGATCCTGGTCTGGAGCCCGCTTGGCGGCGGCCTGCTCTCGGGCCAATATCGCCGCGGCCAGGCCGGTCCGGAAGACGGACGTGACTTTGCCGGTTGGAAGGAACCGCCGATCCGCGACGAGGCCCGGCTCTACGACATCATCGAGCGATTGATCGAGATCGGCGAGGAGCACAGCGTTTCGGCGGCTGAGGTCGCCTTGGCCTGGCTGCTGCATCGGCCGGCGGTTGCGTCCGTGGTGATTGGCGCGAACACGGAGCCGCAGCTTCGCACGAACCTCAAGGCGGTGGATCTGCGGCTCACCGACAGCGACATGGAGCGGCTGAATGCGGTGAGCAAGCTCCCCCTGCTCTACCCCTACTGGCACCAAGCCTTGACGGCAAATGACCGGCTCGGCGCAGTGGATCTTGCGCTGCTTGAGCAATATCTGCCGAAAACCAACGCATTCTAGGACACACGTCATGAAGCTCGATCGAACGGCCGCTCATGATGTTTTAGAGGGAGTGGTGGTGCAGGCTAATGCACTTGGCCGCCCGGTTTGCGTCGCTGTGACCGACGAGCGCGGTGCGCTCCTCGCGTTTACCCGCATGGATGGGGCGCCGTTTCGAAGCATCAAATTGTCGGAAGCAAAGGCATACAGCGCCGCCAGGCTCGGCGTCTCGACCGCTGCTTTTCACGAGCGCTTGGCAAAGGATGCTATGCCGGCGAGCTATTTTGCTGACCCGATGCTGACGGGTCTGCCCGGGGGCGCCGTCATTCGCAGCCAGAGCGGGGCCACGATTGGGGGCGTCGGCATTAGCGGTCTCGCTCCCGCTGAGGACCAACAGCTTGCCGACGCCGCCGCTGCAGCTCAAATAACCAAGCAAGACTGATGGGACCTAATTTCACTATGGGCCCGTCGTCGCGGCAGCCTGAGTAGCGTGGACTTGCTTCACGGCGACCGGGATGCAAGCCAACGGAACGCCGCATGCTTGCCCGACTGAGTTGCAGAGCTCCGGTCGAGCCTCCCGTACGCTGTCGCCAACCGGCCGTGGGCTGCGTGACAGTAAGCTGCCGGACGATTCCAAGATTGCTTGTTGCGTCTGCGCAAATCTCTGGTGCACAATCCCCGTACGTGCTAATAGCAAATGGTGGCGCTACCATCGCACAGACATTTGCGAGATCACGCTCTTCAGCGAGGTCCATGCGGATCTAAAGCGCGCCGCGATGACGTGAGACAAGAGACCTGAGCCCATCGAAGTCCGGTCGTCGGTGCGCGCATTAAAATTAATGTCCGGGGAGGGGGAAACAAAAAACCATGATCAAGAAACTTTTGCTTGCTGCCACTGCATTAGTCCTTAGCGCGAATCTCGCATCCGCGAAAGAACTCAAGTTGATTGGCATATCGGGCGCCTCCATGGGCAACCCGTTCTTTGTGGCGCTGGCGCGGGGTGCCACGTTCGAGGCCAAGAAGATCAACCCTAACGTGGGGGTCACCACCGTCGCGTATGACTACGATCTGGGCCGGCAGTTCACTGAAATCGACAACTTTATTGCAGCCGGCGTCGACATGATTTTGCTGAGTGCCGGTGATCCGAAAGCGATCAAGACGGCAATCGAGAAAGCCGAGGCGGCAGGCATTACCGTCGTTGCCGTCGACGCTCGTGCCGAGGGAGCCGACGTGACGGTGACCACTGACAACGTCCAGGCGGGTTCCGTTTCTTGCCAATACCTCGTCGACAAGATGGGTGGGAAAGGCAACGTAATCATCCTCAGTGGGCCGCCCGTCTCCGTCGTCGTCGACCGCGTTCAAGGCTGCATGAAGGTTATGGCGAAGTATCCAGGCATCAAGATCCTGTCGTCAAACGAGAATGGCAACGGCTCTCGTGATGGTGGGTTCTCCGTGGCCCAATCTTTGCTTACGCGCTTTCCGCATGTCGATGGCATGTTTGCCATCAACGACCCTGAGGCGATCGGCGCAGTCTTGGCCGCGAAGCAGATGGGCCGTGCCACTTTCCCGGTAACGGGGATCGACGGCTCGCCGGACATGGAAAACGCTCTGGAAGATCCCGCGATGGCCGAAATCGTCGGAACGGCCACTCAAAACCCATTCCTGATGGCGCGAATTGCGGTACATCTGGGCGACGAAATGCTGAACGGGCATAAGCCGGACAAGCCGCTGACCCTGATGCCGTCTGTCCTGGTCACGCGCGACACCGTTAAGAGTTATAAGGGTTGGAATGTAGCGGAACATTAGCTCGACGGCGTCTTCAGCTATGCATACAGGCGGGGCCGCCACGCGGCCCCGCTGACATTAAAAAAAGGAGTGACCATGGAATATCGGCAACTCGGACGCTCGGGTCTTAAGGTGTCTACCCTCACGCTTGGGACCATGACGTTTGGCGGTAAAGGGCGGTTCGCCTTCGTCGGCAGAACCAACGCCGCGGATGCCAGCCGTATGGTCGACATGGCGCTGGACGCCGGGGTCAACTTGCTTGACACCTCGGACATCTATTCGACCGGAGCCTCAGAGGAAATCGTGGGCCAGACGATCAAGGGCAAGCGCGACAATGTGCTGATCGCGACCAAGGCACGCTTTCCGATGGGCGCCGGGCCGAACGATGCCGGCCTCTCGCGACACCACCTCATCCGTGCCTGTGACGCCAGTCTCAGCCGCCTCGGCGTGGAGCACATCGACCTCTACCAGGTGCATGAATGGGACGGACTGACGCCTGTTGAGGAAACGATGGCTGCGCTGGACTCGTTGGTGACGTCTGGCAAGGTGCGCTACATTGGCGTCTCGAATTTCTGTGGCTGGCAGCTGATGAAAGCGTTGGCCGCAGCAGATCGTGCCGGGAGCGCCCGCTTCGTCAGCCAGCAGATCCATTACACGCTTGAGGCGCGCGAGGCAGAATACGAGCTGGTGCCGATCTCGCTCGACCAGGGACTGGGCATTCTAGTCTGGAGCCCTCTTGCCGGTGGCTTGCTATCAGGAAAGTATCGGCGTGGTCAGACCCCGGCCGAGGGCGGTCGCGATTTCGCTGGCTGGAAGGAGCCGCCCATCCGCGATGAGTCCCGGCTCTACGATATTATCGAGTTGCTTGTGAAGATCGGGGAGGAACACGGGACCTCAGCCGCCGAAGTTGCCTTGGCCTGGCTGTTGCGCAGACCTGCAGTGGCGTCGATCGTGATCGGCGCCACAAATGAGGCGCAGCTTCAAACCAATCTGAAGTCAGTCGAGCTGAGTCTGACCGACGACGACATGGATCGGTTGAATTCTGTCAGCAAGCTGCCGCTGCTTTATCCCTACTGGCATCAGGCTCTGACTGCCAGCGACCGGCTCGGCGCGGTGGATCTGTCGCTTCTGGCGCAGTATCTGCCTCTCTGAGGCTCACGCGCCGGTCCGTCCGCATCTGGAGCAGTGCGGGTGGAGGGTGAAACTCTGCCACTGATCATGAGCCGCTCGACGGCGCGCGGTTCATGATCGGGTGTTTACTGTAACAGAAAGTGCAACGATGGTCCGTATCCTCTGCTATGGCGACAGCAACACTTGGGGGTGCGGCCCGACGCTGCAGCCGCCGGCCCCCCGTCATCCGCCCGAAAGCCGGTGGCCCCGCGTGTTGGGCGCTGAACTGGGGCCGCAGTGTGAAATCATTGAAGAGGGGCTGAACGCGCGGACCACGGATACGCCTGATCCGATGCAGCCGGCGATCACCGGTGCCGGTGTGGATGGAGCGGCCTACCTGCCTGCCTGCCTCGCCAGCCACCTGCCGCTCGATTTCGTGGTCATCATGCTCGGAACCAATGACCTGAAGGCGCACTTCGCTCGTTCGCCACTGCGCATTGCGGTGGGTGCAGGACGACTCGTTGATATCGCGCAACAGATCAACGGTGGCATCGGCACGCCATATTCAAGCCCCAAGGTGCTGCTGATCTGCCCACCGCCGCTAAGCGCGATGAAGTTCTTCGCAGACGAGTTCGCTGGCGGCCACGAGAAGTCGCGGGCGCTCTCGGCGGCGTATGAGGCGGTGGCCAAGGCGGCAGGTGCATTATTCCTAGATGCGGGCACGGTCATTAGTACGGATGGCCCAGACGGGCTCCATCTGTCAGCCGCCGCCCAGATTGCCTTGGGCAAGGCGGTGGCGACGGTAATGCGCGGTTATGCCTCCTTGCCATGAATGGGATCATCTC
>Ga0116226_10002111_pt1 | contig 17251 bp, 10 predicted proteins | sample S1TSphfallax_FD_89692 | JGI IMG/M metagenome (GOLD analysis project Ga0116226, IMG submission 89692) | Host-associated microbial communities from peat moss isolated from Minnesota, USA - S1T2_Fa - Sphagnum fallax MG | ecosystem: Host-associated > Plants > Peat moss > Unclassified | place: USA... | reverse complement strand
GGTTTGAAGTTCGACGCGACGACGGCGGATGTGGGCTTACAGAAATACCTGGATGGCTACGAAATCAGCCCGCATCCGGACATCCGGAAGAAGGCGCTGACCTTCATGATCAACCTCAATCCCGCGGCGGAGTCGGAGAAGATCGCGTATCACACGGATTATTTGAGCTTCAAGCCGGAGCGGGACTACATCCGCGAATACTGGAACAACACGCCGAAGATGGATCGCTGCTGGGTGCCCTGGGATTGGTGCACCTCGCACAAGCGCCAAACCAAGAACAACAGCATCGTGCTTTTCTCGCCGGCTAACGATACGTTGCATGCGGTGAAGGCGTCGTATGATCATTTGACTACTCAGCGAACGCAGTATTACGGCAATCTCTGGTACAAGAACGTCAATGTGGACGCGAAGAACCAACCGAGCTGGCAGGCGCTCGACAAATTGCGCGCCACCCTCGGCCGTCGAGAACCGAGCTTCGCTTAAACTTCGATATTCGCGAACCATTTCCCGATTCCCTACCTCGCATCATCCCGGCATTGGTCGGGATGGTGCATTTTACTTTGTGGCTGGTGAAGAGCCGCCTACGTCGCACCCGCATTATTCAGACATAAGCTTGCAATCAGCGACTATTTCAAAAAATATGGTAAGAGCTTCCGAACGGCGAAGATCGTGCCCCTATACTTTTCCAAGGGTCAATTGATGAAGCGAATGTTGCGTTCGCCTACCTTAAGGCCGAAAGCGCAAGGGATTACACGATGAATACGTCAATCACAGCGGCACGCAGCATTCTGAGAACAGTGGTGGGCGGCGCGCTTACCTTGATGCTACTCGGGATGAGCGGCCTTGCGGGCGCGACACCCGCCGCGGTCCAGGCGGCGTACCAAGACCCCACCTCGGCGAGCACTGTGAGCGTCACCTACGCCCAGGCGCAAAACGTCGGTGACCTGAATGTGGTGATTATCGCCTGGAAGGATTCGACGTCGAGCGTGACCTCAGTCACCGACTCGCAGGGCAACAGCTACGCGGTGGCCGTGGGCCCGACGGTAAGCCCGGGCAACGCCACGCAACTGATCTACTATGCCTATGACATCGCTGCGGCGAGTGCCGGCAGCAACGTCGTCACGGTGGTGTTCAGCAACAGCGTGAACGCGCCCGATGTGCGCATTGCCGAGTACAGCGGCATCGCCTATTTGAAAAGCCCCTTGGATGTGGCGGTGGGCGCGAGCGGCACCGGCACGGCACTCAACAGCGGCAGTGTCACCACCAAGAATGCGGTGGATCTCGTGATCGGCGCCTCCTACGGCGGCGGGAAGTTCTCCGCGGTGGGTTCCACCTTTACCAATCAACAGGTCAGTGCCGACGGCAGCCTCCTCGAGTACAAGGTCATACCGGCGACCGGCTCGAAGAACGCGACCTCGAACCAAACCCCCTCGAGCTGGTGGGTTATGCAGATGGTGACGTTTGCTCAGGGCACCTATGTTGCCTACAACCTGACGACTGCTCCTTATCTCGCGGCGCTAACCCTCGGGCAGACGGAACAGTTCAGGAGCAATGCGCCCACCGGCGCGTCCGTGGCCTGGAGTGTCGATGGCATCGCGGGCGGCAATAGCGCGGTCGGGACCATCAGCAGCACAGGACTCTATGCCCCGCCGTCGACTGCCGGCACGCACACGGTGACCGCGAGCTATTCCGGCGTCACCGCGACCAGTACGGTTGCGATCACCGACCTCACGGGTGTTACGACGTGGCACAACGATCTCGCGCGCACCGGTCAAAACTTGCACGAGTATGCGCTGACGCCGACCACCATCGAGAGCGGCAATTTCGGCAAGATCTTTTCGTGCCCGGTCGATGCCACCGTCTATGCGCAGCCCCTCTATGTCGCGAATCTGTCGATCGGCGGCGGCACGCACAATGTGGTGTTCGTGGCGACCGAAAATGATTCGCTGTATGCCTTCGATGCCGACAGCCCGAATTGCGTGACCTACTGGCAGACGAGCTTCATCAATCCGGCGGCCGGCATCACGGCGACGCCGGCCTCGACCACGAGCTGTAACGACATCGTGAATACCTTCGGCATCACGGGGACGCCCGTGATCGATCCGGTGGCGCAGATCCTCTACGTCGTCGCGGCCACCTCGCAGAACGGGGTCGCCACCCAGACCCTGCATGCCGTGAGCTTGAGCTCCGGCCAGGATGTCCCCAACTCACCGGTGGTGATCCAGGGCTCGGTGACGGGCGCAACGCGCACGGTGACCTTCAGTGCGGTCGCGCATTTGCAACGAGCCGCCCTGGTGCTCACCGGCGGACAGGTCATCGTCGCGTTCGGCGCGCATTGCGACGATCTAGCGTGGCATGGCTGGCTGATGGCCTACAACGCCACCACGCTGCAACAGACCGCGGTGTTCAATTCGACCCCAAATGGTTCCGAGGGTGGCATCTGGATGTCGGGTGCGGGACCGGCCGTCGATGCCGAGAACCGGATGTTCCTGTCGACCGGCAACGGCACCTTCGATGACACCAGCAACACGCTGCCGGCGGTGATTCCCAACAACGACTTCGGCGAAAGCTTCCTGAATATCAACCCATCGACGCTCACGGTGCAGGACTATTACACGCCGTCGCAGAACACGCTGTGGACGTCCCAGGACGGCGATATCTCGGCGTCGGGTATGACGGTGCTGCCGGACGGCGTCGGCCCGAGCGGGTATCCGAACCTGTTGGTGGGTGATGACAAGTTCGGCCATCTCTGGCTGATCGACCGGGATGCCATGTCGGGCTACGCGCCGAATGGCGATGACACCGTCCAGTATCTGACGCTGCCTCTGGTGACGAAGTGCATGGCGGAAGATAAGCATTGCGTGCACTCGAATCCGGCGTACTACAACGGCACGATTTACATCGGCGAGTCGTGGTACCACGTGATGGCCTATCCGCTCACCAATGGCCTCATCCAGGCCAATGCACAGGCCGTGGCCGTGCCCTCGGCGATGACGACGGAGGAATTCAACTATCCGGGACCGACGCCGGTGATTTCCGCCTCGCCGTCTGGCAACGGGATCCTCTGGGTGCTGGATAACTTCACCAACGGCACGGATAACGGCTCGCATCCGTTGGGCCCCGCGGTGTTGCATGCGTATAACGCCGCCAACATCGGCACGGAGCTCTACAACAGTTCGGTGAAGGCGGCGGATACGGGCGGCAATGCGGCGAAATTCACGATACCGGTGGTGGCGAACGGCCATGTGTACGTGGCCGGGGCGGGGAGCCTTACCGTGTACGGGTTCGCGCCGTAGGGAATGCGGGGGGCGGGGCGCCGCCACGCTTACAGCAAGCGGGGGACGCGGCGGCTTCAGAATCCCAGCGTCACCGTCACCACGGAGCGGGGCGGTAGACTGACGCTGAGCGTACCGCCGGCAAGGGTTGCGGCGTTGGCCGGCGCCGTCTTGCCAGACCCTAAGAACAGGCTTTGGCTGGCGATGGAAAAGCTGGGCAGTGTCGCAGTGTGCTGGATGTTCACGACCACGTTGACGGCGGTGGTTTCGGTGTTGGCGAAACTCGTGCTGAGCGCCGTGACGGTGCCGTTCGGCTCGGCGAAGAACGCCGTGGCGTAAACACCGGGTAGCGAGGTGACGCCGCCGACGGTCTTGTGATACTCGCCGTTGCCCAGCGGCCCGAACACATCGGCGACGGCGTGGGCGCTGGGGCGAGAATTACCCGCCAGGTTGATCATGCCGCGTGAGGTTTGCTCCCAGGATTGATCCTGCGCCTGCCAGATCGACGCCTTGTTCACGCCTTGATTGTACTGATTGAGGGCGAGCGCCACGACCGAGACCGCGTAGTCCGGGCTGTCCGCGCTGTTGTTGTCCGTGCAGGTGCTATTCGGGCCGCCGCAATACGGTGGGCCGTCCCAGGCGTGATTTTCTTCGTTGAACTCCGTGACGTGAATCGGCAATCCCGGCGTCGGCAAGGCGGCGAGGGCGGCCTTCATGGAGTCGGGGAAACCGAACACGTCGACGTTCAATTCCGCCGAATCGTAGGCATGTACGTCGATGGCTTTGATGTAGCCCGCCTTGATACCGGGGACGAGGGCGTCGATGAAGGGCGCGGCGGCGGATTCGACCGAGGTGCCGGGACCTTCGAGCTGAATCTGGGTCAGACCATTCGCCACCAGTCCCTCGTGTACCAACGCCATCAGCTGGGCATAGAGTGCCGGCGTGTAGAGCGTGCCCCAATCACCATTGGGCTCACCGGTGCCTTCCATGAAGGTGATGGGGAAACCCGCCTGCAGGGCAAACATCGCCTCGGCCACCACATAGTTGGCATAGACCTGGAGGCGCGCGGGATTCGCCGTGTAGTGCTTGTGGCCGTCGGCGCCGGTGGTGATGATGACCCACGGCGAGGGCATGCCGGCCACCGTAAATTCGGTCGAGAGCTTGAGTGATTTCATCAACGTCGCGAATTGCGTGGTCGTCGCTTTCCACTCGGCGGTCTCGCGCAGGTTGAACAGCGCAAGCAACTCGGCGACCGACATCTCATCCTTGAGATCACCGGGCAGGAGGGCGGGGCTGATCGGCAAGGTGCGGTGAAAATTCGCGCCCGTGTCGGTCAATACCTGGGTGAGTTGCGGAAGATGCTCGGAGCTTACGAACGTTTCGGCGCCAAAGCCGATGAATTCATGCGCGCCATCGAGGTCGAAAACCAGAGGCGTTTGGGCCGTCGGCGTTGCGCTCGCCTGCGTCGACAGCGCGCTGGTCCCGGCTGAATTGAACGCCGCGACCACATAGAAATAGGTGGTGCCGTTGGTGACGGTCGTATCGGTGTAAGCGGTCGTGGTCGGTACGGCGATCTGCGTGTAGGGACCGCCGCTCTGTGTCGCCCGTTCGACGCGGTAGCTCGTCCCCTGACCCGACCAGGTCAACGCGACCTCGGCGGTTCCGGCGGTGGCCTGCAGCGCCGTCGGCGCGGGGGGTACGACGGGCGGCGTGCTGGAGGATTTTGGTGTCGCACTCACCGGCGTGGAGAGGGCGCTCGGTCCGACCGCATTGACCGCCGCGACCACGTAGAAATAGGTGGTGCCGTTGCTGACGGTGGTGTCGGTGTAGGCGGCGGCGGTCGGGGTAGCGATCTGCGCGTAGGGACCCCCGGAGTGCGTGGCCCGCTCGACCACGTAGCTCGTCCCTTCACCCGACCAAGTCAGAGTAACCCGCGCATTACCGGCGGTGGCCTGCAGCCCCGTCGGTGCCGGGGGGGCCGCCGGCGGCGTGCCTGAGGATTTCGGGGTGGCGCTCACCGCGGTGGAGGGCGCGCTCGTGCCGGCGGAATTCACCGCCGCGACCTCGTAGAAATACGTGCTGCCGTTGGTGACGGTCACATCGGTATAGGAGGCAACCGACGGTGTGGCGATCGCGGTGTACGGACCTCCGCTCTGGGCGGCGCGCTCGATGACATAACTCGTCCCCTGACCTGACCAGGTCAGCGCGACGTTGGCGTTGCCGGCCGTGGCCTGGAGCCCCGTGGGCACCCCGGGTGGGGTGACGGAGGAGGGAGGAGTGGTGGTGCTGCCGCTGGACGAGGACCCCGAGGACGTGGAGCCGGTCGTCGTGCCGGTGGTGGTGGTTGAGCCGGTGGGGGTGGTCGAGCCCGCGGTTGTGCCGGTGGTGGTGGTCGAGCCGGTGGTGGTGCCAGTGGTGGTTGTACCGGTGGTTGTCGTGCCGGTCGTGGTGGTGCCGGTGGTACCGGTGGTGGTGGTACCGGACGTCGTGGTCCCTGCCCCGGAGCTGCTCGTCGATGCGGAGCTCACGGAATTCCCAAGATCGCCGCCGCCGCACGCCGTCAGTAGCAAGGTTGCGCACAGCAGGAGCAAGCCGCGAGCGAGAGTCGCGCTGTGGCTAAGCTTTGAGACCATATCAAACACCCTGCTTTTCATGACATGAGGACGCGGATCCTTTGCGTCGATGCGCATGCTCTCACAGGGGGTGGGGATGCCCTAGATGTCGCTGTTCGGCAACTCCCCGATGGCTGCAAGCACCGGTTCCGGCGCCAGCAGCAAACCTTTCATAAGGATTTCTTCCGCCCAACGTCCGTGTGGGCCGCTGTCAGCAAGAGCGGCCACGACGACCGAAGAATCAATGACGATACTCAACGCCGGTCAGCGTTCTAGAGCGCGCGCGACGTGAATGAGCGGTGCTCATGCCGCTGCGTTATGTTCACGCCGGCGGACACGGTGCAGGCGCTTCGGCTTCGTGCTAATTTGCCTGCCAGAAACGACTGACGATATGGGATATCAATAAACTTGCGATTGACATCATTCAAGGCGCGTACGCCTGATATAGGGCATTCATTGGTGCGGCGCTGCCGCCTCGCGGGTCTCCTCGGCGCGGCGGTCGTCGCATCGGCGGTGAACTTTCCAGTGTCGGCCGACCCGAAATCGGATTTATTTCAGCCCGATGTGTTCGGGACGGAGAGGGCGCTCGCCAAGCGGGCCCCTGGGCTCACCGATCCCCACGCGCGCGATTGTCCGCTGCCAACCACGGGGATCACCCTGAGCGCCGCGATCGATCTGGGGTTATGTCACAACCCGGCGACGCGCAGCGCCGTGGCGGCGGCTCGTCAACAGGCGGCGGTGCTGGGCAGCGCGGAGAGCGCGTGGTTGCCGACGATCACGGGTACGGCCTCGGAGGTGCGGACCTTGGGCGGGGAGTATGCCGATGCCCTGGGCAGTATCGTCACCAGCCCATCGAATACCCGGGATGCCGCGGCGGTGCTCTCCTGGACTCTCTACGACTTCGGCGGCCGCGGCAGTCGCATTCGCAATGCCGACTTTCTCTTGGATGCGGCGGCGGCCACATTGAACCGGACCGCGCAACAATTGGTGTTCTCCGTGGCTTCCGGATATTTCAACGCGGCGGCGGCGGATGACGCGCTGGTGGCGGCGAAGACCACCGAGGACGTGGCGCATCACAGTGTGGAAATCACCAAGGCGCTGCGCTTGGGCGGCGTCGCCACGTTGTCGGACGAACTGCAGGCCGAGACGGCCTACGATCAGGCGGTGCTCTCCCGGCTGCAAGCGGAAGGCGCGGCGAAGACCGCGCGCGGCCAGCTGTCCACCGCGATCGGGCTGCCCGCGGACCAGGCGCTCAAGCTGCTACCCGACCCTGTACCCTCCGAGACACAGCCGCTCGAGGCGCGCATGCCGGATCTCATGGCCGAGGCGGTACGGCAGCGGCCGGATCTGGCGGCGGCGTTAGCACAGCGCGATGCGGCCGAGGCGGAAGTGACCGTGGCGCGCGCCTCGGGACGTCCCTCCATTTCGATTCAAGGCGGCCGGCAATACGGCAAGACGGTCTCGGATGATGTGAGTCAAAATTATCTGCAGAACTACAATCAGATCGGCATCTACATCACGGTGCCGCTGTTCAGCGGGTTCAACACGGGCTACGAGGTCCGCCAGGCGCAGGCGCAGCTCCAGGGTTCTGAGGCCAATGCGGATCAGGTGCGCCTGACCGTCTCGCTCGATGTGTGGAACGGCTACTATGCACTCGAGTCCGCGAACCATCAATTGACCGCCACGGCGAATCTCACCAAGACCGCGGACAGCAATCAGGACGTCGCGTTGGGACGCTACAAGGCGGGCATCGGCACCATCATCGACGTGCTGACGGCGCAAACGGCGGCGGCGAACGCGCGTCAATTGCGCATCACCGCGGAGCTCAACTGGAACGTGGCGCGCGCGCAGCTGGCCCTCGCGCTCGGCCGGCTGAGCAGCGCCGAGCCCTTGGTGAACGTCAATAGCTTGCCGTAAGGGTCGGTGCGGAGCGGGGCTCAAAAAGGATTGGTGATCCGCAACTGCTTGTCGATGACCTGGCCATCCTGAAGGTCCTCCGAGTAGAAGACCCTGGCGCCGGAAATCAACGCGGCGGCAACCAGCATGGAGTCGTAGAGCGAAAACCGGTAGCGCTCGCAAACCGTCAGGCCTCTATCGTGCGTTTTGGCCGTGAGCGGCTCTACAGAGCAGACTGCCCGGACAGTGTCGAGGATCTCTCGGACGTCGCTCAAGGGCATCTTCAGTTTCATCAGCGCGACCGCGGCAAATTCGTTCAGGACTTGCACGCTGACCACGCCCCGCGCCGATAGAAGGGTCTCTACCCTGTTTGCCTTCGCGTCGTCGCCGGACAGCAGGTACAGCAGAGCGCTGGTGTCAAAGAACGGATCAACGCCGCTCATTCGCTTCAAGTCGATCAAACTTGAAGCTTGCGGGCAACTTTCCACGGAACTTACGCAGCCGCGCAAGTAATTCGCGAGTGTTGGGCGCCCGGGCTACCGCGAACACGTCCTTGGAGGCGATCTGAATTTCGATCTGGTCACCCTCTTTTAGTCCGAGTGCATCGACCACTGTCGCGGGAAGTCGAACCGCCAGGCTGTTGCCCCATTTCGAGACTTGCATCGCGCGCTCCTAACAATATACATAAAAATTAAGTATATCATCAGTCCCAGTCTGGCGCCATATCGCTGTTTCGGTTCGCCATGTCGGCGAGGAACGCCCGCATCAATTCCACGCAATTATGTCATCAAGACTACAAACGCCCGCCGTCATGGTGGAGCATACAAATAATAATTACGGGGATAACAGGACGTTTTTTTCGGATGATGATACCTGCGTTACTGCGACGGGCGCTCGCCGTTGCGTCGGCCTTGCTGCTGGTCAACATCGCGCACGCTCAGGTCAACGTGCTGATGAATCGGTACGACCCGGGCCGCACGGCCGCCAATCTGAACGAGACCATCCTCAACACCAGCAACGTGGTCGCCGGCAAGTTCGGTAAGTTGGGCTCCTACCCGGTCGATGGCGTCATCTATGCGCAGCCCTTGTACGTTGCCGGACTCATCGTCAAAGGGGCCAAGCACAACGTGCTGTTCATCGCGACTATGCACAATGTCGTGTACGCCTTCGATGCCGATCAGGTGGGTTCCGCGCCCTTGTGGAAGCTCGACCTCCGCGCGCAGGGCTATACGCCCTGGAAGGTAAGTCAGCCGGTGGTGACGAGTACCTATGGCATCTTCTCGACGCCGGTCATCGATTTGGAAAAAAATCGGTTGTTCATGGTCGCGCATTCGGAGGACTCGAGCGGGGTGGTGCACTTCACGCTGTTCAGCCTGAACATCCAAACCGGTGCGATCAATGCGAGTCATGCCGTGACGGTGAGCGTGCCCGCCGTCGGCGCTGCGGCCGGCGTATCGCTGTCGCCGGCGTCGAACTATGCGCAGCGCCCGGCCTTGGCGCTCGCGGATGGCGAGCTGTGGGTCGCCTTCGGCTCGAGACCTCCCGGGGATAACTACACGCCCTGGTACGGTTTCATCACGACCTACAATCCCTCGACCCTCGCTCAGACCAGCGTCTTCGCGACCTCGCGCAGCAACGGCAACAGTGTCTGGCAAAGCGGCGGCGGGCCGGCCGTGGATGCGAGCGATCAGGTGTATTTCACCACGGCGAACGGCGGCGCCTATGACGGCGTCTACGAGTTTCCCGATACGCTGCTGAAGCTCAAGTATGGCACCGAGATTACCGTGAGCAATTGGTACACGCCCGACTACCCGGGGCATCACGACAACTATGTCTTCATGAACGATTACGATCTGGATTTATCGGTCTGCGGACCGATGCTGATCCCGAATACCGACCTGGTCGCGCTCGGCAGCAAGACGGCGGATGTGTTCGTGCTGCACAAGGGAAACCTCGGCCACTTGACGCACAACGATCCGCAATTGGCCGACTTCTTTCATGTGGGGACGGTTGAAGTGCCCTTCGAAAACGACCGCAACCGGATCGTCGGTCTCGCCTATTGGCAGCAGGCGAACGGCGGGTATCTGTACGCATGGCCGGGTCTTGACACCTTGCACTCCTACAGCCTCAATCCCAGCACGTCGACGTTCACGGCGGTGGCGGCGGGCACGCTCACCTTGGCGGGCGAGCCCTCGGCGGCGCTGTCCGTGTCGGCGAATGGCACGACCGCGGGCTCAGGGATCTTGTGGGCGTCGCACGTGAATTCGACCACTCAAGAGAATTTCGTGGGTGAACCGGGCCTCCTCCACGCCTATGACGCGCAGACGTTGAAGGAACTGTGGAACAGCGACCAGGTGTCGTCCGACTACATGGGCACCTTGGCGAAATACGTGCCGCCGGTGGTGGTGAACGGCAAGGTCTATGTCGCCAATTCGGCCACGCTCGCGAACCCCTCGGCCGGGTCGGTGACGGTCTTCGGGCTGTTGCAGTAGCGGCTTGCCGCAGTAGCCGATCGGGCAACCCCCTCCTACGACGGGTTGACGGGCTGGTCACTCGAGCTGAAAGTGACGCCATGATCTCACAACGACAATGCTTGATGATGTTCGCGCTGTGCGCCGGTGCGGCAGTCGGGGCGGCGGGGCTTCCGTCGACGGCGGTGTCCGCGCCCACTGCGGGGCCCGCGCCTATGGCGGCGCCACGATCCACGGTCGCGCCGCAGCCGATTACTCCGGACACCGTCAGCATCGCTTACTCGCAGTACCTCTGGCCCAAGGTCAATGGCGTGGCGACGGTCTATTATCGCATCGACGCGAATTCCGACCCGAACGCGACGCCCAACATCGAGACGGCGATCAGCACCTTCAACGCGGATTTTCCGAAGGTGATCCAGTGGGTGCCTTGGAACTCGTCCTTGGGCCCGAACTACGTCGACATCAACTTGAGCGCGGCGAACACCACCGGCGTGTGTGAGGCGAATGAAGGCTACGAGGCGATTCCGGCGCAGCTCATGACGGGGTCGACGTCGTGCACCATCGGCACGCTGCTGCATGAGATGGGTCACGTCATCGGGCTGTGGCACGAGCAGTCGCGGCCCGATCGGGGGACGTACGTCACCGTCAACTATTCGAACGTCATCAAGGGGTCGTGGCCCAACTTTGAGATCCAGACCGACGATGTGCAGACGCTCGGCCCCTATGACTACGCCTCCGTCATGCATTACATCCCCTACGCCTTCACCCGCAACGGTGAGGCCGTCATCGAAACGATTCCGGCCGGTATGCCGCTTGGAGGCTATGAGGGCGTGCCGGCGCGGGCCGGGGTGTCGGGCGCGCCTGCGCAGCCGGCGTTCGATTATTCCGCCGGCGACAAGGAGTCGATTCTGCGGCTCTATGGAGCTGCACCGACCAAGGTCACGGTGACGTCCAATCCGGTGGGCTTGAGCGTCATCGTCGATGGGGTCAGCGTAACGACGCCGCAGACCTATGGGTGGGCGCTGTACTCGACGCACACGTTGAATGTTGCGTCGGGTGTGCAGTCGCTGCCGGGGTACATCTTGAACAGCAACCCCGCCGTGGCGGCGACGTTTTATTACACCTATGGGCGCTGGAACAACAGCACGGCTCAGGAGCAGACCATCACGGTGACGCCCGGGAGCGGCAGCAGCGTGTTTCCTGCGACCTCGCCGCAGGTTGCCACCTATGCCGCGAATTTCATCGAACTCGTGCCTTACACCCCGACCGTGGTGTACCCGGCCGGGTCGGGCTCGGTGACGATCTCGCCGCAACCGCAGCCTTACCCGGGTGTGACGGGTGATTTCTTCGTGGCGCGGGCGAAGGCGACCCTGACCGCGACCGCCCACTCGGGCTGGAATTTCTACGAGTTCATCAATGGACCGTTCTGGCTCGAGGGGGGCTTGAGCCTCAACCCGAAGTCCTTCGACGTGCCGGACACCGGCGACCCGGTCGACGCCACGGCGTATTTCTCGAATACGCCGGTGTACAGCATCGGGGTGACTGCGCAGAGCTATAGCTCGAACCTCTACGTCTTCGTCGACGGGGAATTCTGGTACGCGCCGAAGAATTTCTCCGCGTACTACGATTCGACCTGGACGGCGGGCAGCACCCACACCTTGAGCATTCCCGCCGAGGAGTATCCTTACAGCATCAACAGCCGCGATAATTTCGTGAGTTGGAGCGACGGCGGGGCGATCTCGCACAGCATCACGTCGCTGCCGGCCACCGCCACGAAGTACACGGCGACGGTGACCCCTGAGTATCAGCCAGCCACGAATTTCAGCTACCCGCCCTGCGGCGGGACGGCGACGATCACGCCGGCGTCGCCGACGGGGGATGGCTTTTATCCCAGCGGCCAGGCGCTCGAGTTTGCGGCCACGCCCACGCCTGATTCGGGGTGGAAGTTTGCCGGCTGGACTTATGATCTGACCGGCAGCGCCAACCCGGCGTCGCTGACGGCGAGCGGCGAGACGCTGGTGTTCGCCAACTTCAACACGGTGGCAAAGCCCCTCACCCTGACCAGCCTCGAGCCGAGCGGCACGCCCGTGGGCGGCGCCGGCTTCACCCTCAAGCTGATCGGCACGGGGTTCTCACCGCAATCGCTGGTCTATGCCAATGGCACCTACCGCACGGTGACTTACGTCAGTTCGACGGAGCTCAAGGTGTCCCTGACGGCCGCCGATGTTGCCTCGACCGGCGCGTTCCAGGTGTACGTGGAAAATTATCCGGCCGGCTGGAATGGCTGCGCGGTGTTCGGCTATCAGACGTTCCTGGTCGAGGGGAAGGGGCCGCCGGTGGCAAAGCCGGCGTTCTCACCCAAGGCGGGGACCTACGGCGGACCTCAGACCGTGACGTTGAGCGATGCGCTCGCCGGGGCGACCATTTATTACACGACGAATGGCGCCAGCCCGACGACGTCTTCGCCGGTGTACACGGGCCCGATTACCGTGAGCCAGACCGCAACGGTGCGCGCCATCGGGGTGGCCGCGGGGTACCAGAACTCCGTGGTGACGGCGGCGACGTATACGATTGAGTGAGAAGAGAGGGGATCCGAACGGATCCCCGCTTAAGTGCGATTCACCGAACGGTGTTTGCGAAGAGACGGGCAGCAACCTTCTTGGCGTTCACGGGGAGTGCTGCAGCGCCTGCAGCAACGTCCTCAGATTCAACTCCAAGAGCTCGCGCTAATTCATTGATTTCAATCCGTAACTGGAAGGCTCGTTTCGCATATTCCACGTAGTATGGACCAGCCAAGCCTTCGGCGAGCGAGCCTTTGCGAGCGGTACGCACCTTGAGCCCGCTCTCGGCGAGCGCACGGTTGATTTGCTTGACCAGCCGGGTCTCCGACATCCGTCCACGGCCGACCTGCGAACCGCTGATTTCCTGTGCCATCGTAATTTCTCCCTTGAGATATGACTTAATCTTAACCCCCACGGCGTGATCTTACGCCACGGAATTAATAAGTTAAACGCGAAAATGCATAAGTTGGATGACATAAAAATGTAAGAAGTTCCGAGGGGGTTTTCGGATCAGGCAATCCCCGAGGGGAGGTTCGGCGATCAGCCGATGCCGTCGATCTGCGCGAGTTGGTACGCGTTGGCGCAGATCTCGAGCCAGTCATGCAACGCGAGGTCGGGGACATTCTCGTGCGGCGCGAACCTTGCGATGTATCCCTTGAGCAAACCCGGCATCACGAGTTCGACGGACCCTGAGGGATGTTCGGCATCGGCGGTGACCACCCACAGCAGGGTGTTGCGTCCGCGGGAGACGAGGGCGGCGTAGACCGGCAGTACCTGCGCCTCAGTCAGCGGCTCGTTGCGCTTGAGCACGAAGATCTTCTTGCCTTGGGCGAGGTCGCCGAGCAACCGTTTCGCGCAGTACGCCAGCCGTTGTGATTCGGTGCGGTGCAGGCTCGCGGCATCGGTCTCGCTCGCCAGACGAAAGGTATGAAAGAAGATTCCATAGCGCAGTTCATGCGCGACCCATTCCGGTGGGTCCTTGTCGTCGATGCGGATTTGCACATTCGCCGGATCACCGAAATCGTGGAACCCCAGGTCAAAGGCGCGGAGCAGCGTCGGCAATTCGGCGCCGCCAAACCGTAGGAGGCTGAAAAAGGGTTCCGCACCGCACAGCCGTTGGAGAAGTCCGAATTCGCAATTGTTCCCGAGGCTCTCGAACCTCAGTAGCAGCCGGGCCTGCTCCATGCCGACCCGGCGCTCGAGTTCCGCCGGCGTGATCCCGCCCGTGCCGGCGAGGAACTGGCGCGAGGCGCCGTCCCGGACCCGGGTCATCCGCAGGCGAATGACCGCCAGCGACAGCGAGCGGACGTCTCGACTGTCTCTGATATCACAGGGGCGGGCGGCATCGGGATGAGTGAGAACGATGGCGCAGGTGTCCCGGCCGGCGAGCGCGGCGGCCGGCACCCGGTAGCCAAAGCGGCCGTCATAGGTGATCCGCGACTCAGCGAGGGGGACGCCGTTCACGGCAATCGCCAATCGCTGGCCGGTCAGGCCAGGCGGCTCGAGCAGGGGATCGACGTCGAGTTCAATGAGATGGTCGCCCGGGAGGAATGCGTGCCGGAGTTGCAGCTCGCTGTCGAGGTCCGTCATCCAGCACAGGTGCTCCTCGGGAGTGGACCAGCCTCGAACCATGAACTCCCGGGCATTGCCCGCCGCACCGAAGTCGATCTGTAACAGAGTGCTGCCGTTGACACTCGTCGGATTGGAATTCAATGCTACTGGATGGATCGACGCCGCGTATTCGTCGACGACGGCTTCAGAAACAATAACGGAAAAAGACGCGCCGCAATGCTCGCCAAGGTACTCAATAGAAGCAGCGCGGGCAGCACGAGAATAAATGTCAGCGTCACCAGAACGACGGTGACGTAGTGGCACAGGATGGTGAGCCGATTGCCGATGCTGATGTTGGCGATGATGGGCAGCGTCAATGTCGGGTTCGATGCGCTCGTGACACCCCCTCCCGCCGATGTTATTTGACTTATTCTGTCGTCAATCATTGAGCCTCCTTTCCCCGTTACGTGCGCTTCTGAAACATAGCGCCGGCGCCAGCACGCGAGACATCGGTTGCGTCATGAAATTCGGAGAAATCATATTGCGACCGCAGGTGAATAAATGCAAAGCGGTTTCGATGAATTTTGCTGATGCGAATGTGATGCAAGTCTCAATTGGTGAGGATATTTTGTGACCGACGTCACCGTGCGAATTTAAGGAACCGACGGCTCCGCACGGCAGCGGCCAGCCATGTCGGCGATGGCGCCCGGCATCAGATCGCAGAGCACGGGCCGGCTGTAGAGGTACCCTTGAGCGAGCGTGCAGCCGAGCGACTGGAGCACCGCCGCCTGAGCGCGGGTTTCGACTCCTTCCGCCAGGCTGGTCATCCCTAAGTTCTCGATGAGGTTGACCATGGCGTGAATCACAGTAAGCACATCGGGATTGCCGGGCAGATCGCTGACGAAGGAGCGGTCGATCTTGATGGTGTCGAACGGGTAGTCCCGCAGCACCCCGAGCGACGAGGTGCCGGTACCGAAATCATCCATGCTGAGCTTGATGCCCATGCCACGCAGTTCGTTCATCAGTTTGACGGATGCCTCCGGATCGCGCATGACTTCACGCTCCGTGACCTCGAGTGTCACACAGTGCGCGGGCAGTCCACTTTGATGGAGTATTTCCTCGAGCTGGGCGACCAGCTTGTCGCCTTGCGCCAACTCCGCTCGCGAGAGGTTGATGCTGATTGTCGACGGCGCATGTTCCGGGTCCGACGCCCGCCATTTTGCCAGCGCGCGGCAGGCTTCCTGTTGGACCCAGCGTCCGACGGGGATGATGAGGCCGCAATCCTCGGCGATCGGGATGAACTCCACCGGCGAGATGGCGCCGAGCGTCGGGTGTTGCCAGCGCAGCAGCGCCTCGGCGCAGACCACCCGGGCCGTCCGCAGCTCGATAATCGGCTGGTAGACCACATAGATCTCCGCGGTGCCGATCGCGCGCCGCAAGCTGGTCTCGATGCTCACATGGCGCGCGAGCCGCTTATGCATCGATTCACTGAAGACCACCGAGCAGGCCCGGCCGGCGCGTTTGGCCTCGTACATGGCGACATCGGCATTGCGCACCACCTCCTCGGCGCTCGCGGTGCTTGTATCGCTCGTGACGATGCCGACGCTGGCGCTCGAATGCACTTCGCTGCCAAAGATATCGTACGGCAGCGCCAAGGCATTGAGGATGCGCTCGGCGACAATGATGGCATCCGCGCTCGTCCGTAGTTCGTTCAACAGCAGCAGGAATTCGTCACCGCCGAAGCGACTCAGCACACCCGCTCGCGTGCCCTGAACGCTGGTGTCGGAGTCGCGCAGCTGGGTGCGCAGGCGCGCGGTGATCTGCTTGAGGAGTTCGTCCCCGGCACGGTGTCCGAGCGTCTCGTTGACCAGCTTGAAGCGGTCGACATCGAGGAGTAGCACGGCGAAGCACTGCTGGCTGCCGTGGCCCACGCGGCTCACCGTCGCCTCGAGTTCCTCCATGAACAGCTCCCGGCTGGCAAGTCCAGTCAGGGTGTCGCGTCGGTTGGCCTGCGAATTTTGCTGGCTGGTGTCGTTCTGCGCGGCGGCATGGTTCTTCTGGGCGGTGATGTCGTGGAACACGCCGATGAGCTCCTGCTCGGCCGCGCCCACGTCGGGCTCAATGCTGGTCCGCAACCAGCGAAGCGAACCGTCGCCTCGCGCGAGGCTCACGTCGAGAGCGAACGGCGTGCGGTCTCGGGCACAGACTTCGATCGCCGCCTGCAAGGCACGGGCGCTGCAGGGATCATAGAGCGCCAGTTGGGAGCTCAGCGTCGGCGCGAAGCCCTCGGGCGTCACGCCATGGAGGCGGTACATCTCCTCGGACCAGAACACGGCGCGGGAGCGCAGCCGCATGGACCAACCGCCGATTTCCGCGACGCGTTGCGTCATCGTGAGCAGCGCCGATTTGCGCTGCACGCGTGCTCTGTGAAGTCGCAGCTCCAGTTCGCGAGTCACCTGCGCGGCAATCAGCGTGAGCATGCTGAGCTGGCGCTCATCGAGCTGCCGCGGTTGGCGGTCGAAGACGCAGAGCGCGCCCAGGGCGAGCTTCGCCTGGGTGATGAGCGGCACGCCCGCATAGTATCGGACCCAGGGAGCAGCGGTGACCAGCGGGTTGTCGGCGAACCTCGGATCGAGCCGCGCGTCGGCAACGATGAAGGGCGCAGCACCGAGAATCGTATGCGCGCAGAACGCCTCGTCACGAGGGGTCTCGGTGGTGTCGAGGCCGAATCGGGACTTGAACCATTGGCGATCGACATCCAGCAGACTGAGGAGGGCGATCGGCATATCGCAGGCCGCTGCAGCCAGCTGCGTCAGCCGGTCATAGAATTCCTCGGGGGGTAACTCCAGGATGGCATAGCGGCGCAACTCCGCGATGCGCTCGCT
>Ga0116226_10002110_pt1 | contig 17257 bp, 12 predicted proteins | sample S1TSphfallax_FD_89692 | JGI IMG/M metagenome (GOLD analysis project Ga0116226, IMG submission 89692) | Host-associated microbial communities from peat moss isolated from Minnesota, USA - S1T2_Fa - Sphagnum fallax MG | ecosystem: Host-associated > Plants > Peat moss > Unclassified | place: USA... | reverse complement strand
GCCTTACCCAGAACAGCGTCTATAGTCGCGACGAGGTTTCATACACCGAAGGCGGATCCCCGAGTTACGAAGCAGGCCTGGCCGCCGGGGGTCCTCTCATCGACGGCACGTTAGGCGGCCGCCTCAGCGTTTGGTACCGCCGCGATGGTGGGTATATCAATCGAATCGACCCGACGACGCTCGACACGGTGGACAAGAACACGAATTTCGATCAGACCACGTTGATTCGGGCTTCCCTGCTCTACGCACCCACTGAGCAGTTGAGAATCACGCCGAGCTTTTACTACCAGGATCGATATCGAAACGACGTCGAATTCTACTGGCCACTGTATTCCAATCCTGGCAACAATAATTTCGTCAGCGCCGACCCGACTCAGCGCTCAGCGCCGGATCGATTCGCGCTGCCTGCGCTGAAGATCGACGATAATTTCGGAGCCGTGGAACTGATTTCCAACACGTCTTTCTATCACCGGAAGGAAGAAACCGGCTACGACGGCACGCTCTACAACCTGGGCTTCTATCAATCGGAGGTGTATACCTCATCGAGTTTCCTGCCCGGACTGTATCCGTTGATCGATGGCAACGGCATTCATTTGCCGCCCGGCGCCACCAACTATCGATCGCCCGCCTCCATCGATAACGCGCAGGATAATTGGACCCAGGAGATCCGGCTGCAGTCCACCGATCCCACGGCGCGCCTCACTTGGACGACGGGCTTTTTCTTCGAGTCGGACCGTCAGAGCTACCTCGAGCAAATCCACGATCCGCTGCTCAATGAGCTGTCGCTCGCCGCTACGGGCCAGCCGTACCAGGCATTTTTCGTCGACCCGAACGGCAACCCCGTTCTGTATGACCCACGATTTCCGAACGACTCCTACTTCCTTCAAACCTTCGCGAAGGATCAGCAATATGCCCTGTTCGGCGAAGGGACTTTCTCGTTCACAGACCAGCTAAAAGGGACGGTGGGCGTGCGCTACGCAAAGACGGAGTTCTCGTTCCATACGCTGACCGGTGGCCCGCAGCTGTATTTGCAGCCCCAGGCCAACAGCGGCGACAAGAAAGAGAATTCGGTCACCCCCAAGTTCAGCCTGGCGTACCAATACGATCCTCTTGACTTGTACTATTTCACGTACGCCAAGGGATTCCGCCCGGGCGGCGCCAACAATCCGGTGCCGGCGGCCGCTTGCGCCACGGACTTCCAAAACTTCGGTATTTCACAGGCTCCCGCCACGTACAACTCCGATACGGTCGACAGCTTCGAGGTGGGCGCCAAGAACAATCTCGAGAATCGGTTGAAGATTGCGAGCAGCATTTACTACATTCGTTGGAATAACATCCAGCAGACCGTGGTGCCGCCCATCTGCCAGATTTCCTTCATCACCAACTTGGGTAAAGCGGTTGCGAAGGGCGCGGACATCCAGGCCGATATCGCCTTGACGGATGCGTTCACCGCGGAGTTCTCCGCCGGCTATACCGACGCACGTTATACCCAAGACTCGCGTCTGACGCCGGTGGAAACATCTCCCGTCGTGGCTAGCGGGGATGCCATTGTCGGCCAGAGCGGCACGCCTCCGCCGCCCGTGACGGTGTCGGCCGGGCTCGAGTACAAGTTCACGGTGTTTGATCACAAGTCATTCGTCCGCGTCGACGATGAATACGAGGGCCGGCCGAAATGGGCGGGAGCCGGCCAGGATCCCACCACACTGCAGTACGATTCGGCCAACTTCACGTTGTCGCACACGAATTTCGCATCGGCGCGCGCCGGTGCGAGCTTTGGCGATTTGCAGATTGAGGCCTTCTGCGACAACCTCACCGACACCCATACGGTCACGAACTTTAACTACACGATCGATCCGGGCGATGGCACGAGTCGGCTGGAGCGGCAAGTCACGTTCCGCCCACGCACATTCGGTTTGACGTTCATTTATCGCAGCAAATAGGAAAACCCCGCCCATGCCGTCATTTCGCCCGATTCCATGGTCATGGCGTATGGGCGGACGTTCGGTATGGGTGGGTGTGGCGCTGGGCGGGACGTGGTTGTCGGCAATGGGCGCAAGCTTCGCCGCGGATGCCCCGACCGCAGCCGACTCCGGCGGCCTGGAGGAAATCGTCGTCACCGCGACCCGCCGCGAAGAGAACATCAGCAAGGTCCCGATCAGCATCACGGCCATGAGCCAGGATGACCTCGACACCAAGGGCATCCGGGATTTCTCCGAGATGGTGCGTTTCACGCCCGGCGTGTCGATCGACACGTCCGGGACCAACGCGATCTCGATCCGCGGCATTTCATCCTCTGGCGGCGCGGGCACCACCGGCATCTACATCGACGACACGCCGATTCAAATGCGTGCGCTCGGCTTCAATCCCGACGACACGCTGCCCAAGACCTTCGACATGGATCGCGTCGAAGTGCTGCGCGGACCCCAAGGCACGCTGTTCGGTTCGGGCTCCGAGGGCGGCACCGTGCGCTACATCATGGTGCAGCCGAGCGTCACGAGGGACTCGACCTATGCACGTGCCGAGGGTTCCTACACTGAATATGGAGCCCCCAGCTACGAAGCGGGCATCGCACACGGCGGTCCGATCATCGATGACGTACTCGGATTCCGCGCCAGCGTTTGGTACCGGCGCGACGGTGGCTGGATCAACAACGTCAACGATACGACGGGCGCGATCACCCAGGATAACGCCAATTACACGGGTACGGTCGCGGCGCGCGTGGCGATGCTCTACAAGCCTGCGAGCAACGTCAGCATCACGCCCGCCGTGATGTTCCAGAACAAGCAGCAGAACAACATTTCGACGTATTGGCCGGCCTATTCGAACCCCGGCGCCGGCGAGTTCAACGATGCAACGCCGGAGCGCATTGCCATTCCCGACAAGTACATCCTGCCGTCGCTCAAAATCCAGGTCGATTTCGCGCACATGTCGCTGATTTCGAACAGCTCGTACTACTACCGCAACGAGACCGATTCGTACGAAGGAACGGGCTATGACCTCGCCTTCTACCAGTCGATCAGCTGGCCGAACTCCGGCTACGGCTTGAGCTGCACGGCGGCGCAAACGGCACCGCCCTGCCCTTGGTACCCGTTGCTCAATGGTACCGGCGTGCACCTGCCGCCGGGCTTCACCGACTATTCGACGCCGAATACGATGACCAATCAGCAGCGCAACTACACGCAGGAGTTCCGGCTGCAATCCACCGATGACGGGCCCTTGACCTGGACGGTGGGCGTGTTCTGGTCGCTCGCCCAGGAAGTGAGCATCGAACAGCTCAACGATCCGCAGATCAACGCGTTCTTCAATTATCTCTATGGCGTAAGTGCCACCAGCGTCTTCGGCAATTACTATGGCTGCAACGGCCAGGGCACGCCGCAAAATTTCCCGAACTGCGACATTTATTACAACTACAACCGTAGCTATGACCGGCAATTGGCCGGCTTCGGAGAAGCTTCCTATAAGCTCACCGATCAATTCTCGGTGACCCTGGGCGGCCGGGAATCGAAGCTCGGCACTTCGCTGACCCACTACTCGGACGGCCTCGAGAACTTCGGTCCGGCCTATGCCGGCGGTCAAGAACACGAGACTTCGTTCACGCCGAAGATTGGCCTGAGTTTCCAAGCAGACCCCAAGGATCTGTATTACTTCACGTTTGCGAAAGGCTTTCGCCCGGGCGGCTACAACCCGCCATTGCCCGCGGCCATCTGTGCCTCGGGCCTCGTGAGTGAAGGCTTCGCCAACGGTGAGGCACCACTGGGTTACAAGTCCGACACGACCAAGAGCTTCGAAATCGGGTCGAAGAACGCGTTCGCGGATCGGTTGAAACTCGCGGGCAGCATCTACTACATTGAATGGGACAACATCCAGCAGAATGTGTACGTCGCGGGTGACTGCGGCCTGCAATTCACCGACAACCTCGGGACCGCCGTCTCGAAAGGATTCGATTTGCAGGCGGATGCCGTCGTCGGGGGCGGGCTCACGATCGAGGCATCAGTGGGTTACAACAGCGCGCGCTTCACCAAGACCTCGCAATCGGGCCTCGCGGTCGCCGGGGATGCGGTCTCCGGCGAAGCTGCGATCAATTATGCGCCGGGGACGAACTCGCCGTGGAACGTCGCGATCGGGCCGCAGTACGGTTTCAAGTTGGCTGAACACGATGCGTTCGTGCGCCTCGATTGGGAATACGCGAGCCGCAATCCCTGGCTCGCGGCCGTGCAGGACCCGAACAGCAGCCAATACAATTCGAATTCCTTCACGTTGCCCGCGACGAGCTTCTTCTCGCTACGGTCCGGCATCAAGCTAGGCGGCTGGAACATCTCAGCGTTCTGCGACAACCTGTTCGACAGCCACACGCTCACCAACTATGCCCAAGTTCAGCCGGACGTTTACAACCCGGCCTACAATCCCAACGTGCCGAACTCGGTGCAGCAGAACGACTTCACGTTCAGGCCGCGCACGGTCGGTGTCACGGCGACCTTCCACCAGTAAGCCGCTCGAGAGTAAGGCCGGCCCCCAGGCCGGAAAACTCCCCGCCCGCCGTAACGCCGTCAAGCCACCGCGCGCGCAGCATCAACCCCATAGGCGTCGACGACCGCAGCGCTCAAGATGGCGAGCCCTTCGGATAACACCGAGTCTTGAATCGTCAGCGGCGCGAGCAGCCGCACGACATTGGCCGATGTACCGCACGAGAGCAGGATCAAGCCGCGTTTCTCGGCGTGCGCCAGGATCGCTGCCGTCAATTCCGCATCGGGCTCCTTGGTCTTCGGGTCCTTGACCAGCTCGAACGCCACCATCGCACCCAATCCGCGCACATCGCCAATGCACGGTGTTTTCCTGGCGAGTGCTTCCAAATGCGTTCGCATCTGCTGGCCCACATGGGTGGCCCTGGCGCACAAGCCTTCCGCCTCGATCACGTCGAGCACCGCATGCGCGGCGGCGATACATATCGGATTGCCCCCATAAGTACCGCCCAGGCCGCCGGGATGCGCGGCATCCATGATGGACGCTCGGCCGGTGACCGCCGACAGCGGAAAGCCACCCCCCAAGCCCTTGGCCATGGTCACGAGGTCCGGCACCACCCCGGCGTGCTCGATGGAAAACATCTTGCCGGTGCGGGCAATGCCGCCTTGGACTTCATCGGCAATGAGGATAATGCCATGTTCATCGCACAGCTTGCGCAGAGCACGCAGAAAATCAGTCGGTGCGACGTTGAAGCCGCCCTCGCCTTGAACCGGTTCGATGATGATGGCGGCGACCGACTTGGGATCGACGTCCCCGTGGAACAACCGGTCGATATCCGCGAGTGCCCGGTCGGTGGTGATCGCGCGGTACGGCTGCGGAAACTCGGCGTGGTATATCTCGGCCGGAAACGGGCCAAACCCGCGCTTATAGGGCATGACCTTGCCCGTGAGGGCCATGGTCATGTGCGTACGGCCGTGAAAGCCGCCGGAGAAGGCGATGACCGCGGAGCGCTTCGTGTGGTAGCGCGCGATCTTGATGGCGTTTTCGACGGCCTCGGCACCCGAATTCAAAAACAGCGTTTTCTTCGGAAAGTTGCCGGGCGTCAACGTGTTAAGGCGCTCGGCCAGCGCTACGTAGGATTCGTAGGGCGTCACGTGAAAACAGGTATGGGTGAACGCCTCGGCCTGCCGCGCCACCGCCGCCATGACCGTGGGGTGACGGTGTCCTGTGTTGAGCACGGCAATTCCCGCCGCGAAATCGATGTAGCGCTTGCCATCAACGTCCCACACCTCGGCGTTCTCAGCCTTCGCGACGTAGATGCCGCGTGCTCCGACACCATTGGCTACGGCGGCGGTTTTTCGCGCTTTCAGATCGGTCGACTTCGTCATAGCGGTGCTCCTCGTGTACTGCGGCCAAGGAGCGAACGGTATCATTTCCCGCCGGGCGGCGCCTAGCCGCCAGGGATACGGCGGGGGCTGGCGAAGCTGAGCCGGCCGGCGGCGTCGGCGGAGAGGTCAGCCCGTGCTGAGCTTGCTCGTCAGCGGCTCACTGCCCACGAACCAGGTGGAGGCCTGCGAAGCACCCTCCGTGAACCATGCTTGGCCGGACTTCACGGCTTCCATGACCTTCGGGTAGTTCGCGGCGCTTTGCAAGGCGGCTAAATAGCTGCCCCAATCACGCCGGTTGAGGAAGGTGCTGATTTTTCGGTCGCTGGCGTCGTCCATCGCAATTCCCCTCATGAGCGATCAATAACTCTCGAGACAAGGTACGCGCACGGGATCGAAGTTTGCCCGCGTCCGGCGCGCTCCACAGCCGGTGAGCAGTGTCGATAATCGTAGGACTTCTCTCACCTTACGCCGAGAATATGACAAGCAGCGCAGGAGTGACATCTGTCGCTGGATGGCGACCGCCGAAGAACTAGCATCGCTCCGTTCACGCTGTTTCGTTGCCAGCCACGCAGTATCGTTGCCAGCGACCTTTTCAATTGACCTGGTAACCGCGCCCCTGCAAGCAGGCGGACATTGCCCGGTTGTAGTTGCTGCGAGCGCGGTCCGGATCGCCCTGCACGCCACCGCCCGCCTGCGTTGGATCGAAACCGGTTTGACTCTTGGCCCAACTATGGCATTCGAACTGATCGGCCGCCTGCTGATCCTTCGTCTGACCATTTTTCGGATAGACGATGGGATCATCCGAGCCAAGCGGCGGATTGGTGGCAGGCGGAGCGGATGGCTGATCAGCATTGGGAGGCGGATCGACCACAGCATAACCATTCTCATCGGGCTGCCACGCGTAGTACACGTTGTCGGCGTAATAGTACGGAACTCCCCCGAACCACACGGTCGTGTAGTAAGCCGGCAGCACCGATATCACCAAACCCGCCGGCGGCCGCACCACCACGAATCCGGGCCCCCTGGGCGCGTACCAGACGCCGCCGTTGAAGTAATAGCGCTCGCCTCCCCGATAATATGGCCGATACTCGCCGGCCAAACTGGGACGAACCGTGCCGACGGGCGGGTAATACCGTCCATGGTTGTAGCGCTGATCGAGCACCTGACCGCGGCCGTCGAACGCAGCGCGCGGCTCGCCGCGGCCCCGCTCATGATCGTCGGCAGCCAAGACCGCGACACTCGTCTGCACTCCCGCGAGCAGCACCGCGATGAGCATTGCAAACTTTGCTTCGCGCCTCATGGTCGAACCTCGCGCCTCATGACCGAACCACACTGATGCTCGTATCCGTTCAACTGACGGTGTAGCCGCGCCCTTGTAAGCAGGCGCCCAACGCGCGGCGATACGAGTCGGCGCGAGCGCGACCCGTCGCCATGCTTTCGTTGATCTGCTCCTGGGTCAGGTGCGCCTGCTGTTGAGCGCTCGCATCCGCAGCCGTCCCCACGATGGCGCCCGTGGCGCCGCCAAGCAACAATCCGGCGCCGGCATTGCGCGGTCCGGCGATCAAGGCGCCCAATATGGCGCCTCCCACGGCCCCGACCGCCGTACCACTGCCGGGCGGGTTGGCGGGCTGCACGACCACCCGCTCGTAGGGATTCGCATCCGCACGACTCGGATCGACACCCGTCTGCTGCACGGCCCACAGATGACATTCATAGCGATCGCGATCCGTCTGCTCAGGGCTTTGCCCGTTCGTCGGATAGACGAAGATTTTCTGCGGCGGCGGCGCGGGGACGGCGACGGTGCGCGGCGGCGGTGTCACGCACGCGCCCAACGCCAGCGTTCCCGCGAGAGGAAGCACCCAACGCAAAACCGGCCGCGTGACGCCCCAAATGGATTGTGAATTCATAAACTCAAGGACCTCCGAAATCTTTTGCTGTTCAACGCCAAAGGCATGAATGGGTTGACAGCGGCCGGGGCCCTTAGTTCGATGCGTTCACGCGACGCGCCGCAGGCAACAATGCTTGAGGCCGCCGACGGCAGCCCGCGGGGTCGCGGGCGGCCGCTATTTCTTCGGCTTGCGAAACTTCAAGATGAATTGATCCGTACGGCCGCGAACACTGGGATCGAAGACCTTGACGGCATGCGTATCGCCTGGCTCGCGCAGCAAATCGCTGCTCGCGACCAAGACGAAGCCGGCGGCCAGAACCTCCTTCTTGACGGTCTCCACATCGATTCTGTGTAACGTTGCCGTATCTCTCGTGCCCGAGCCCGGCTCCGCCTCGTGGTCCAAGACCAGGTAAATGCCGCCGGGCTTCAACGCCGCAAAGACCATTTGATTGAAGACACCGACATCGAGACCGGGGAAGTTATGCAGATCATGGTAATTCTGGGAGGTCCAAACCAAATCGAGCGGGACCGGCGCCTTGAGTTCGCTGAATGGTTCGACGACCACCGTGACGTTGGAGTAATTCGGGTCGGCCGCGATCGCTTTGACACGTGCCGCAAAATCGGGTGTGTCGGCGGGCGCATCCGCGGCGGGCGCCGGCACGAGCGCATAGACGTGACCGGCGGAGCCGACCACCTTGCTGAAAAGGCGCGTGAAGTAGCCCGCACCGGGTAGCAATTCGGCAACTTGGTCTCCCGGTTTCACGCCGGTCAATTCGAGCGTTTCCACCGGCTTGCGGTTCGCATCGCGCTGCTTGTCCACCTCCGGGCGAGCGGAATCGGCGACGGCGGCCAAGATGGCGTCCGGGGCCTTGGCGGCGCGTGCAATGGGCATCGTGATTGAAATGAGACTCAGCAATGCACCGAGGACACCGATCGAATAACGAATCATGACTACTCCCCTTGAAACCCAAATACCTGTTCTGCGGCGGCATTCTAGCAGCAGCCACCCTGACTGATGCGCGCGAACCTTTCTGCGCATGCACCGCTCGCAGGCCGGCCCCGAGCGCCGCAGCACGCGGCGGCGTATGATCTAAGACCAGCGTAGTTGCGAAGGTCTCCCATGAGCTTGAGCGTTTTCGATATTTTCAAAATCGGCATCGGACCCTCGAGCTCGCACACCATGGGACCGATGAATGCGGCTCGGACCTTCGTGGAGCTATTGGCCGAGCGCGGTCTGCTCGAGCGTACGGCACAAGTGTCGGCGCAACTGTACGGATCTCTCGCCCTCACCGGCCGCGGTCATTGCACCGATCGCGCGATCCTGTTGGGCTTGGAAGGCCTGCGCCCCGACACCATCGACCCCGCCGTGATCGATCCCACCCTGAAACGCATTCGCGCAACCGGCCGCCTCAATCTGCTCGGACGGCACGAGGTCGCATTCGACGAACCGCTGAATCTGTTGTTCCACGTCGATCAGGTGCTGCCCGGCCACACCAACGGCATGCGCTTTACCGCGCACGACGCAGCGCTCGAGGTTCTCGCCCGCGAGGAGTATTTCAGCATCGGCGGTGGTTTCGTGGTGCAATCCGACGCGCTCGGCAGTACCGCCGCCACTGCACGCGCGGTGCCCCCGTTCGAATTCAGTTCAGGCGCACGCCTGCTCGAACACGGTCAGCGCGAGGGATTGGAGATCCACGAATTGATGTTGGCGCGCGAGCGCACGTGGTACAGCGATGCCGAGATTCGCAAGCAGCTGATGCGGATCTGGCAGGTGATGCAGGACTGCGTGCGGCGCGGCTTCGAAGCACAGGGATTGCTCCCCGGCGTTCTCGGCGTACGTCGCCGGGCACCGAAACTGTACCGCCAGCTCATGACCGACACCATGAGCCCCATGCATGCGCTCGATTGGGTCAATGTATTCGCGCTCGCCGTGAACGAAGAGAACGCAGCCGGCGGGCAGGTGGTGACGGCGCCCACGAATGGCGCCGCCGGCATCGTGCCGGCCGTGCTGCACTACTACCGGCGCTTCGAACCCGGTGCCGACGACGCCGGCGTCATGCGTTTTCTGTTGACGGCCGCCGCCATGGGCATGCTGTACAAACAGAATGCGTCCATCTCCGGCGCCGAAATGGGCTGCCAGGGTGAGGTCGGCGTCGCCTGCTCCATGGCGGCCGCGGGACTCGTGTCGGCGCTCAACGGCAGTAACGAGCAGATCGAAAACGCGGCCGAGATCGGCATGGAGCACAATTTGGGTCTCACGTGCGATCCGGTGGCCGGTTTGGTCCAGATCCCGTGCATCGAGCGCAACGCCATGGGTTCGGTCAAGGCCATCAACGCCGCGCGCCTCGCGCTGCGCGGCGATGGCTCGCACAAGGTGTCGCTCGATCAGGTCATCGCCACCATGCGCCAGACGGGGCTCGACATGTCGACGATCTACAAGGAGACCTCCCAGGGTGGTCTCGCGGTGAACGTGCCGGAATGCTGATGCGGCGCATCGCCGTCTAGCCAGTGGCCTGCAAGCCCTGCGCAATGCCGCTGATGGTGGCACGCAGCGCCCCGAACAGTGCCTCGTCGCGGCGCCCCGAAACACGCCAGCGCTGCAACAGATCGACCTGCATCAAGTGCATGGGATCGATGTACGGATTGCGCAGCACGATGGAACGCTGCAACGTTGGCGCGCCGTCGAGCAATGACGCGGTTCCGCGCAGGTTCAACACGAGCTTGCGCGTGAGCGCGAATTCCCGGCGAATGGCGTCCGCATGCGTGCGCAGTTCCTCGCCGGCCAATGCATCGTAGTGCGCGGCGATGTTGAGGTCCGTGCGCGCCAACATGGCCTCGACATCATCGAGCAAGTGGCCGAAAAATGGCCACCCGGCCACCATGTCGGCGATCACCGCTTGACCATGTTCTTCGAGCGCCACGGCCAGTCCCGTACCGAATCCGAACCAGCCGGGCAGCATATGCCGGCTCTGCGTCCAGGCGAACACCCACGGTATCGCCCGTAAGGCATCGATGCCGCCGCCGACCGAGCGGAAAGCCGGCCGCGATCCGATGTGCATGCGTTCGATGACGTCGAGCGGCGTGACGGCACGAAAGTACTCGAAGAACGGCGTACCGCCATAAACCAAATGCCGGTAGGTTTCTAGACTGTGCTGGGCAAGCGTCTGCATCGCTGCACGCTGCACGGGGTGTGCGGGTTGATGGCTGCGAGCGCTCGCCAATGCGACGGCCGCGAACGTGCGCTCCAGCGTGCGCATGGCGATGGGGCGCAAACCGTAGCTTTGACTAACCACCTCACCCTGCTCCGTGAGGCGTAGGACGCCGCGTATCGCACCGTGCGGTGCCGCTTCGACCAAATCCTCCGTGGGCCCACCCCCGCGCGACGGCGTCCCGCCCCGGCCATGAAAGATTCCCATCGTGATGCCGGCCTCACGGGCCGCATCGAGCAGTTGGATCTGCGCCGTCTGCAATGCCCAGCGCGACGCGGCAACGCCGCCTTCCTTGTTGGGGTCCGAGTAGCCGATGACCACCAATTGACGATTGCCGCGCGCCGCCAAATGACGCTGGTAGGCCGGCTCCCGGCTCAGCCGGCGCAACACGTCACCCGCCTGCTGCAACGACTCGATCGACTCCAGGAACGGCGCAACGTCGAGCGGGCATTCGCCGGTGCGCTTGTCCGTGATGTCGGCCCAGCGGGCGAGCAGCAGCACGGCCAAGACGTCCTCAGGTCCGCGCGCACCGCTGACGATGTATTCACCGATGGCACGCGTACCGAACTTGTGACGCGCGTGAGCAATCGCCTCGAACACCCACAGGCTGCGTCGGCCGATGGCATCCAGCATGCCGGTCGGACCCTGGTCCCGTTCCAACAGGTCGCGCAGTTGGCGCAGGCGTTCCTCGCCAGGCAGGGTCGGCCACTCGGGCAGACCCAAGCCCTGGGCGATCACGGCATCGTGGACATGTACGTGCTGGGTGACGTCCAAGGTCGCGAGATGAAAGCCGAAGGTTCGCACGCGCCGCATGAAGCGCCGGACGAGAAAATACCCCGCGTGACGCCCGCGATTCTCGAGCAGACTGTCGGCGGCCAATTGAATGTCGGCCAACAACTCATCCGAATTCGGATATCCGTTCGGTCGGCCGTCGTAGGCGGCCTTGAGCCGTTCGCGAATCTGTCCGAAGAAGATGCGGTAGGGCTGGCGATCATGCCGCGCCGGGACCAATTCCTGAGCGCCCGGCAGCAACGAGCCGTAGGTGTCGATGCGTCTCGCCAGCGCCGCACTGACGGCGACGCGATTGGCGCTTTGGCTCAAGCTTTCGGCGAGCTGCCCGCATTCCGCGAAGTAGGTGGAGACGATCAATTGTTGATGGCGGTGCAGCGTCTCGCGGATCGACTTGCCGTGCACATCCGAGTTGCCGTCCATGTCACCGCCGACCCATGAGCCGAAATGCAGAATGCTCGGCACGTCGAGCGATTCGGCGGGGACAGCATAGGCTTGTGCCAGCGCCGCCTCCACCTCCTCGTAGAACAACGGCACCACACGGTAGAGAATCTCGATGAGATAAAAGAGCACGTGCTCACGTTCGTCGGCAACCGTGAGTCCTTCGCGGGGATGATCTTCCGTCTGCCATATGCTCGTGAGTTCGAGCCGCACTCTTGCCCACAGCGTTTGATACTCGCTCTGGGTCAACGCCGGATTGAGCCGGTCGAGCAAGTCCTGCGCGATGCGCTGCTGCTTGCGCAATATCGTGCGGCGGGTCGACTCGGTCGGATGCGCGGTGAACACCGGCTCGATGCTCATGGACGCGATGAGTTCGAGCGTCTTGTCGAGCGACAAGCCGTCGCGCTGCAGTTGCGCGATGCAATCGGCGATGCCGCCGGGCTGCGTGGTGCTCGAATCGTTGAGATACTGCCGGCGACGGCGCACTCGATGGACTTTCTCCGCGGTGTTAACCGCCAGAAACCAGATCGAGAACGCGCGCGTCAGATCCGTGGCCAGTGCCGGCGACCGGTTCTGCGTGCGTCGCTGCAAGTCAGTGCTCTCGATGCCGGAAGCACCCGCAGCCTCGCCCTGCACAGCGTCGCCCCCAACGGTGTCGCCGTCATGTCGTACGACGTCGCTGTCACGCCGCTCCAATGCGGCGAGCCGATCGCCTTCCACGAGCTCGAAAAAATCCTCTCCGCCCTGGTCACGCAACGTCTCGCCGATCAGTCCGCCAAGCTCGTGAACATCCTCGCGTAAACCTGTGTCCTTGGCGGGGAATTGAATGCTCTGACGGTACATAATGCTAGGCTCTGGCTGTGCGGAAAGAACGAACATTATGAGCTTGTTGGCCCAGATCGCCATATTTCTCGCCGCTGCGGTCATCGCGATCCCGATCTTCCGCCGCTTCAAGCTGGGGTCGGTATTGGGGTATTTGGCCGCAGGAATCATCATCGGACCGGATTGTCTTGGCCTCATCCGCCGTATCGATAACACCATGCACGTTGCGGAGTTCGGCATCGTACTCCTCATGTTCGTGATCGGCTTGGAACTTCAGCCGTCCCGTTTATGGGTGCTGCGCAAACCCATTTTCGGGCTTGGCAGCGGCCAGGTGCTGGTGACGACCGCCGCCGTGGGTTCGGCCGCTCATTTCGGTTTCGGTGCGACGTGGCAAGCCTCGCTGGTGATCGGCTTCGGGCTGTCGATGTCCTCGACGGCGCTGGCCTTGCAGCTCCTCGCCGAACGCGCCCAGCTGAACTCGCAATATGGGCGCTCGGCGTTCAGCATCCTGCTGTTTCAGGACATGGCGGTGATGCCCGCGCTGGCACTCATGCCATTGCTGGCGGTGGCCGCGGCCCGGCCATCGGCTCCATCGGGCCTTTGGTTGGTTCTGAAACTGGCCGTCGTACTGGCGGCCGTCGTGATCGGCGGTCGCTACATATTGCGACCGATGCTGCGCATCGTCGCCGAAACTCGCGTGACCGAGGCCTTCACCGCTGCTGGACTGCTCGTGGTCATCGGCACCGCCTTGCTGGTCAGTCAGGCGGGACTGTCCATGTCGCTCGGCGCGTTCCTCGCGGGCGTGCTGCTCGCCGACAGCGAGTTTCGCCACGAGCTGGAGGCCAATATCGAGCCCTTCAAAGGTTTGTTGTTGGGGCTCTTTTTCATCACCGTGGGGATGTCGGCGAATCTCACCTTGCTCGGCGAGAAGCCCATGCTGATTCTCGGCCTGACCGTCGGCTTCATGCTGTTGAAGGTGGGCATCCTCTGGGCGATCGGACTCTTGTCGCGTCACTCCAAAGCGGCCGCGCACGGTCTGGCCTTCAGCCTGCCATCCGGTGGCGAATTCGCGTTCGTGCTGTTCGGACTGGCCGCAAGCCTCGGCGTCATGGACACGGGGACTTCTGAACTGCTGGTGTTGGTGGTCACGGCATCGATGATATTGAGTCCCGTATTCATGATCTTCCGCGATGCGTTCTTCACGGTGACCGAAACGGACGAGCGGCCGTTCGACACCCCCGATGAACTGTATCCCAAAGTCATCATTGCCGGTTTCGGCCGTTTCGGCCAAATTGTCGGCCGCATCCTGCGCGCCAAGAAAATTCCGTTCACGGCGCTCGAGGCGAGCCAGACGCAGGTCGACTTCCTGCGCCGGTTCGGCAACCAGATTTTCTACGGTGATGCCTCCCGCCTCGAGCTGCTGCGCGCGGCGCACGCCGATAACGCGAAGATTTTCGTCGTCGCAATCGATGACATGGAAGCCTCGGTACGCACCGTCGAACTCATCCGCAAACATTTCCCTCATCTCAAGATATTCGCGCGCGCCCGCAATCGAACGCACGTTTTTCGCTTGCTGGACCTCGGTGTCGACTACGTCATCCGCGAGACACTGGTCTCGAGCCTGGAGATGTCGGCCGAAGTGCTGGAAGCGCTGGGCGCGTCGAAGCCGCAAGCGGTCGAAACCATACGCCGCTTCCGGATTCACGACGAGGCGACCTTGCTGCGACAGCAGGCCGTGAAAGACGACGAGAAAAAGCTGGTGCAGAGCGGTCGCGAATCCGCCGAGCAGCTACTGCACCTGTTCGAGACCGACACCGAGCATCCTGAGGACGAGGTGTCGCGGGAACCAGCGTAGCAGCACACTCCCAAATACTTGCCTAATACATGCCATTCATCCTTTGCCTCACCGCAAATGGATGGCGCAAATTAGTGGGCATCGCTCCGCGAATTGAAGACATGCAGCGGCAGTAGATGCAACAGAAGTGCTGTCTTATTGCAACAGAAGTGTTACACTCCGTTTGAATCCTAAGCAATTCAAGAAGTGGCTCGCCGCGCAGGGCGCTACCTTTGAAGCCGGGAAAGGTGGCCACCTCAAGGTGACGCTAAATGGTAAGCGTTCCGTGCTGCCAATGGGCTCCGGTGAACTCAAAAGAGGCACTCAGGAAGGCATCAAGAAGCAACTCGGGCTTAAGGAGTGATGTTCATGGTCAATTTTAACTATCCGGTACTGTTGGAGCCGGCCGATGAAGGCGGATTCGTGGCCACGTTTCCCCATGTACCGGAAGCGATTACGCAAGGCGATGACGAAGAAGAAGCACTGTTGCGAGCCATCGATGCGTTGGAGAGTGCGCTGAGCTTTTATACCGGCGATGGGAAACCGCTTCCCAAGGCCGGAAAGCCGAAACGTGGGCAGCGCACGGTGCGACCCTCGGCGCTCGCCTGCATTAAGTTGGCCATTTACCAGGTCATGCTCGAGCAAGGCGTGCGCAAAAGCGAACTGGCGCGGCGCCTGGGTTGGCACATGCCCCAAGTCGACCGATTACTCGACTTGAACCATGCCTCGCGGCTCGATCAAGCGGAAGCGGCTTTGGCGTCTTTGGGACATACCCTCGAAGTCAATGTCGCGTAGATTGAGATCCCGAAGTTAGGACAGCACACCCATGACCGATATCAGCAAGGCCGGCACATTCAAGGTGGGCACCCGCATCGTGAAGCGCATGGGCTACGGGGCCATGCAACTAGCCGGAAAAGGCGTATTTGGTGCGCCGAAGGACCGAGCCGGCGCCGTGGCGGTGCTGCGTGAGGCGCTCGCGAGCGGCGTCGATCACATCGACACCAGCGATTTCTACGGACCGCACATCACCAACCAGATCATCCGCGAAGCGCTGCATCCGTACGCGAAGGATCTGGTCATCGTGACCAAGCTCGGTGTGCGCCGCGGACAGGACGGGTCCTGGAATCGTGCCTTTTCGAGCGAAGAGCTGACCCAGGCAGTCCACGAGAATTTACGCCATTTGGGATTGGATGCCATCGAGGTCGTCAATCTGCGCGCCATGTTCGGCATTCACGAACCTGCAGAGGGCTCGATCGAGGCGCCGCTCACGGCGCTGGCCGACCTGCAACGCCAGGGCTTGGTGCGTCACATCGGGCTCTCCAACGTCACGCCCACCCAGATCGCCGAAGGTCGCCGCATTTGCGAGATCGTGTGCGTGCAGAACCTCTACAACCTGGCGCACCGCACCGACGATGCCTTGATCGAGGAGTTGGCGCGCGACGGCATCGCCTACGTGCCGTTCTTCCCGCTGGGCGGTTTCACGCGACTGCAATCCTCGGCGCTGTCCCAAGTCGCCGCACAACTCGAGGCCACGCCGATGCAGGTGGCGCTCGCGTGGTTGCTGCAACGGTCACCGAACATCCTGTTGATTCCGGGCACTTCGAAAGTAAGTCATTTGCGCGAAAACTTGGCGGCGGTCAATCTTCAACTGCCAAGCGATGCGGTGCGCGTGCTCGATCAAATCGGGACGAAGGCTCTATAAGCGTGTTTGCGGCTCGGCCCGGGGCTGGTGCCGCGGGGCTGGTCAGTGCGGGTTCAATAGCACCGTGGTATCGAAGCTTTCGAAACCCATGAGCACGCGACGATAGGCATTCTGCATGATTCTCTCCGCGTTCTGGTCGACACGCGTACCGAGCAGCATGCGGACGACGACGTCGTCCGCCGGCCGCGAGGCATCCTCGCCCAACAACTGGTAGGCAAAGCGCGCCAACCGCTGGTTGATCTCGTTCGCGAACTTCAGCTGGCTCAGGTCCTGCCCCTCACCCGCCCCAACCTTGGCCTCCTCGGACACTTCGACCATGAGGCGCGCGAGAAAGCGGGCCTTGTCGATGAGCCCCAAGTCGCTGAAGAAATCGATTTCGGACTGAATGTTCATCCGGCGGGGAAGAAGTCGATGGGTTTGGTGGCGGTCAACGTGGCGACGTCCTTGGCATCGAATCGAAACAGCCGGATACGCGCCAGCAACTTCTCCTCGAATACGGGATCCTTGAGGTCGCTCGAGACGATCCGCGCGGACGTGATCTCACCCGACGGCGCAATGGTCATTTCGACGACGACCTTGCCCTGCAGGGCGGGATTATCGCGCAGAGCGCGCGCGTACATGGCATCGATGGCTCCCTTGTTCTTGGTAAAGACCAGCGCGATTTCATCGGCGCCGCGCGACGCCTTGCCGCTGCCGCCGGCACGCGTGGCGGGCTGGCCGGCG
>Ga0116226_10002109_pt1 | contig 17264 bp, 16 predicted proteins | sample S1TSphfallax_FD_89692 | JGI IMG/M metagenome (GOLD analysis project Ga0116226, IMG submission 89692) | Host-associated microbial communities from peat moss isolated from Minnesota, USA - S1T2_Fa - Sphagnum fallax MG | ecosystem: Host-associated > Plants > Peat moss > Unclassified | place: USA... | reverse complement strand
CTTCCTGATGTGGATAGCCTTTACATGGAATTTGCGCAAAGCATGATGGCAGGCGCTGCAGGGTGGCCGCTTAATGTCCTTCTCACCCCAGATCTTGCCCCCTTTTTTGCAGCGACCTACCTTCCCCCTTACAGCAGCCATGGCTTAATGGGACTCATCGACCTGATTGAGCGAATGAAGCAGTTGTGGTCCGGTGAAGAGAGAAGCAAGATCTTGAATCAAGGAGAAAAAATTGTTGAGCTCTTTTCACACAGCGTTCAAGCAAGAGGAGAGGAGCTTCCCAATCCGGAGCAGGTCATAGCCACCGCAGAGCTTCTCTATAAAATGGCTGACCCCGTTTATGGAGGAATGAAAGGGGCTCCTAAATTTCCCATTGGGTATCAATATAGTTTTCTCATGCGTTATTATGCGAAGTTTAAAGATCATCGCGCTCTTTTTCTGGTCAATCGGACGTTGGAGATGATGCATCGAGGGGGAATATATGATCACTTAGGAGGAGGCTTTTCGCGCTACAGCGTCGATGATAAATGGATTGTTCCCCATTTTGAGAAAATGTTATACGATAATGCGATTCTAGCCCAAACTTATCTGGAAGCTTGGCGACTCACAAAAAAGCCTCTTTATAGACAAGTCTGTGAAGAAATTTTGCATTATGTCCTAAGGGAGATGACGCATGCCGAAGGAGGGTTCTATTCAGCCGAGGATGCCGACTCAGAAGGACATGAGGGGCTATTTTATACATGGCCTTATGCCGAAGTGTTCGAAGTCTTGGGGGGTCAAGAAGAGCTTTTCTTCGCCTTTTATGATATCACTCTAAATGGAAATTTTGAAGGTCGGAATATTCTGCATACCCCATTATCTTTTGAAGAATTTGCAGCTCAACACCGCCTCAATGAAGAGGCTTTAAGCGATGCCTTCGCGATTCAACGGCAAAAGCTTCGCGAAGTGAGAGAAAAACGGACCCACCCTCTCAAGGATGATAAGGTGTTAAGTTCATGGAATGGCCTCATGATTTATACCCTTGCAGAAGCAGGCAAGGTCCTCGAGAATGAGATGTATCTGCAAGCTGCTCTTAAGGGGGCTCGCTTTATTAAAAAGCATCTTTGGAACGATCAAGAACTATTAAGAAGATGGCGTGATGGGCAGGCCATGTTCAGTGGGAGTCTGGATGAATATGCCTTTATGATCCGGGGTGTATTATCTCTGTTTGAGGCCAATGCCGGAAGTGAATGGCTTCAATGGGCAATCGAATTGGCGCAAAGATTAAAGATCCGATACAAAGAGGAAAAGGGTGCTTTCTATCAGACAGATGGTTCAGATAAAAGCTTGATTTTGCGCCGGTGTCAATTTTCAGATGGAGCCGAGCCTTCTGGAAATGCGATTCACGCTGAAAATTTACTTCGCCTTTATCAGCTGACGCAGCAAAAAGAGTACTTGGAGCACGCTGAAGATATTTTTAAAGGGGTGAAAGATCACTTGGAAGCTCATCCTCCCGGTTATTGCTATCATGCGATGAATTTGCAGCGTTATTATGATAAAAAAGCAGCGACTGTTGTCATTGCCCTGAATTCAAAGAAAGAATACGAAAAAGAGTTAAAACAACATCTTTATCAACAATTTTTTCCTCATCAAGCAGTGATTTGGCAAACACACGATTTAGAGTTAGAGGAGCTTCTTCCATTCATTAAAGATCAATATGCGAAGGATGATCGCACCACACTTTACATTTGCCATGAAGGGGTGTGCCAAAGAGCTTTAAATCAGTTATCTGAGATGCTTGAGGCCCTTGAAACATTGGCATAATAGACCGATTCCCCTTCAAGAGTTGAATCGGGGGAGTTTTCGCTTTGTCCAAACCCCATTTGTGAAGTGAAATGGGTATCCATTCTATGGCCATGGAATTTGACATTGCAAAAAAATTTGGTCCGGTTCAAAATCAAACAGTACTTCATTCCGAAAAATGAATTCCTACAATCATGGGATTGAGAAAATTTGATTAGGTTGTCTGGCAGCAAGTCAACGACCCCCCACCGTAAAGGGAGGGGCTTGTGCAAACAGTCCCGAACTTGACCCGCCTAAGCCCTGAGTTTAACTCACGGCTCCGTGAGAAGCGAAACCATAGGACCCGTGTGCTTCTCCAGCCCCGCGCTTGACGGCAAGGGGTTGAAAGGGTCTACGGGTTAAGCCAGTGCCGCTTGCATACAAATCACTCCATCACATTGGCGAGGAGACCATGACTGAGCTAAGTCAAGTGCGGGTAACCGCAAAGGAAAGACACTGCAGCCTCTGTCAAAGGGCTGATGATTATTCACATGTTTTAACGGGAGCCCCGTTTCCTCGCCTGACTGAAGGCAGGAGCGTTCATACCGTCAATTTGTAATTTTTGTTGGAAAAAAATCTAGAAAATACAACAACAAGGTCGGCGCTTCCTCCCGCGACTGACGTCGCGGGTTTCGGTGCCGTCAATTCTATGAATCAGAAAGAACCCCAGCAGCCTTATTCTCTTCCTCCTCTTCCCTATGATTTTGCGGATTTGGAGCCTGCTATTAGTGCGGAAATCATGCATCTCCACTATACGAAGCATCACCAAGGTTATGTGAATAACCTCAATAAAGCGTTAGAACAGTATGCCGACGCCAATCAAAGGGGAGATTTAGCCACCATAGAATCGCTTTTATCTGCGATTAAATTCAATGGAGGAGGACATCTCAATCATTCCATTTTTTGGACGAACCTTTCTCCAAAAAGCAAGGAAGGGGGAGCCCCTCCCACCGGAGCATTAGCCGAGGCCATTGCTAAAGATTTTGGCTCCCTTCAGAACCTGATCGAACAGCTTAGCGCTCAATCCGTTGCGATTCAGGGGTCAGGCTGGGGTTGGTTGGGGTATGATAAGCACACTCATCGCCTTCTCTTAGCCACGTGCGATAACCAGGATCCCCTGGTCATCAAAGGATGCGTTCCCTTATTGGGGATTGATGTTTGGGAACACTCTTACTATCTTCAGTATAAGAATCTTCGAGCTGATTACATCAAAGCGATTTGGAGCATTATCAATTGGAAAAATGTTGCCGAACGGTTTGAGCAAGCCAAATAATCAGAAAGAGGTGACATGGGTCTGTTTTCCCGCGATAAACCAAAAATTAAAATTCAAACGACCAAGAAAGATGGCTTTAGTGGGTGGCTCAAGTGCACGCATTGCAACGAGCTCATCCACATGAACGAGCTGGAGCAGAATCAGAATTGTTGTCCTAAATGCCAGTACCATTATCGCCTCTCGACCAGTGAAAGAATCAAGAGCTTAAGTGATCCAGAGACATTTAAGCCTCTATTTAATCATTTACGCTCTGTGGATGCTTTAAATTTTGTTGATACAGAGCCCTATCCTCACCGCCTTGCCATTGCTCAAGAAAAGGCTGGAAGCAACGAAGCCATTGTCGTGGGAACATGCCTGCTGAATCGACACTCCATTGCCCTCGGGGTGATGGACTTTAGCTTTATGGGAGGATCCATGGGATCTGTGGTAGGCGAGCGGCTCACACGCCTGATTGAGCATGCTTTGCAAGAGCGCCTTCCTCTAGTGATCATCTCCACTTCTGGGGGAGCGCGGATGCAAGAGTCCATTTTATCTCTGATGCAAATGGCAAAAACGTCGGCAGCATTGGCCAAGCTGCATGAGGCCGCGATTCCCTATCTTTCCGTTTTAACAAATCCAACAACCGGGGGCGTCACGGCCTCTTTTGCCTCTCTTGGCGACATCATTATTGCAGAGCCTAACGCATTAATCTGTTTTGCGGGCCCTCGCGTGATTGAGCAAACCATGGGTCAGCAATTACCTCCTGGAGCGCAGAAATCGGAATTTCTACTTAAGCATGGCATGATTGATTGCATTGTGAATCGCCATGAACTGAAACAAAAACTGGGCGAATTTCTTGAGTTTTTTAAAAACGATCCCATAGAGCGAAATGAGGCGGTTTGCAATGAATTAGCCAACAGCTCTACCGGCAAAGGGAAATGTTATGCATGATTTACATCATGATTCTATAGAGATTCCCACATTAATTGAAGGGAAAGGAGGCCTCCCTTGCTACACCACAGCAGGGGCAGCGGGGGCCGATATTAAAGCCCATTTAAAAGAGCCCTTACTTATTCCTGAAGGTGAGTCAGCCCTTATTCCAACAGGCCTTTCCATGGACATTCCGGAAGGGTATGAAATTCAAATACGTCCACGAAGCAGCTTGGCTCTTAAATATCAAGTGACTGTCTTAAATACCCCTGGAACAATAGATGCAGATTATCGTGGAGAAATTAAAGTGATTTTAATCAATCATGGAAAAAAGCCATTTCTTGTCATTCCTGAGATGCGCATTGCCCAGCTGGTTTTGGCCTCTGTTTGTCGAGGTCACTTCGTTGTCGCCTCTGAATTAAGTCAAACCGCGCGCGGAACAGGGGGTTTTGGACATACAGGACTAGGCCTATAGACCCATTCCACTTCAAGAGTTGAATGTCAGCTGAGCCAAAGCGCCGCGCTTCAATGATAAAAAAAAGCCTTCCCAAGACACCAAGCAAGGCCCGCTGTTTAGGAAGAGATCAACTCAATGGATTTTAGAAGGAAATGTGAAGCCTCCGCTTAAAACAATGCCTTAAAGGAGGGGACATAGAATTGGTGTTAAATTGAAATCATGTCTATTTCTCGTTACATGGATCCTGAACAGGTTCTATTTTTAAATGTTTGCACACGCGATCAAGCGTTGCGTCAGATCGTTCATCGAATTTATGAGCTTGGAAAATTGCAGGATGAAGAGAGCTTTTACCAAGCGATCATGAGTAGAGAAAAGATTGTTTCCACCGGGATCGGAATGGGAGTGGCTATTCCACATGCTAAACTCCCTGCTTATCAGCAGTTTTTCATTGCTCTTGGGATTTTGCAAAGAGGAGTGGAGTGGCAAGCGTTGGATGGAGCGCCTGTGCGCCTGATCTTTATGATTGGAGGTCCTGATGATAAACAAACAGAATATTTGCAAATTCTTTCCGGCATCACTCATGCGATTAGAGACGAAGAAAGGCGTAAAAAATTGCTCGTTCTTCGGGAGCCAGGCCCCATCATTGAATTATTTGAGCTTATTTGATAAGCTCCCACGCAAAAAGATGTTAAGCATGCTGGGAGGACAAAAATGGACTTAAAAATTAAAGATGTTGCTAATCTTCTCAATGTCTCCGAATCAACGATCCGCCGTTGGGTTTCCGGTGGGAGAATTCCCACTTATCGCATCAATCAACATTATTTTTTTTCTCGGACAGAAATTGAAAATTGGGTGATTTCTCATCAACTTGATGAGGCGGGAGCGACTGCTTCTCCCTTTATACGCGCGAGGCAGCGAGGAGTTCCTTCGACATTGCCCTCGCACTGCTCAGGAATGGGAGGAAGCAAGCAGTTTAGTCTTTTCAGAGCCCTTCATAAGGGAGATGTCTTCCATCACGTTAAAGGAGCCACCACCAAAGAAGAGGTCATTTATGCGACGATGAGAAGGAGTGCTAAGCTTCTTCATGTCGATGCAGAGCTTATGGCTGATTTGCTTCTAGATCGAGAAAATCTGATGCCGACGGCTCTCAATCATGGGATTGCCGTTCCGCATACCCGCGACTCGCTTCTTAATGCCCCCCATGATATTGTGATTTTGGTCTTTTTAGAGGAGCCTATAGAATACGGGGCCTTAGATGCAGAGCCCGTTCACACTCTTTTCTTTCTCTTTGCTTGCGAAGATAGGCGTCACTTGCATTTGTTGGCGAAAATTGCCCATCTCAGCAGCCAGCGACATGTGCGGGAATTCTTTCAAAGACGGCCTCCCAAAGAAGAACTGCTTGCGTTTATTAAAGATTGGGAAGGAGAAATTTCTCCAGGAATTTGAATATGCCCAGCATCGGATTGCCCACATTAAGTCGGTTTAATGTCCCTTAGATCAACGTGGAGGACTGAACTTTTGCAAATTGACTTGAATTCACGTTGATAAAAGCCCAAGAGCACCCCTCACTTCAGTTTGTTTTCTGTGTTCTCTATCATTTGCTCACTCGCTCAACTTAAAGTTCTATCAAGAGTCTCTTTTAGTAAAAAGAGATAAGCTTCACCCATCGCATTTAACGTCATTTTTGTTTATTCCCCGGGAATATAACAGCTTTTTAAAGCCCGGGGCTTTGGCTAAGCCCAAATTCAACTCTTGATGTGCAACGCTTGGGTCGGTTCCGTTCCTTAATGGAAGAGAGGGGAATTAGCGATTGTGGAAATAATCAAAATTGTGTTAAAGTCTGTCGAAAAATATCCCGTTGAGAGATCGAGAAAATTCATCTAGCTTTCTCATCAAATCATTTTTGAGGTTCGCTTCGGTCAACGAGCGGATGGTTATATCAATTGGTGATTTTTGTCAAAAAAAAATCTAAAAAACACAACAATAGGGTCGGCGCTTCCTTCCCGCGACTGAAGTGGGGGGTTTTCGCGCCGTCAATTCTATGAATATTTTTAATGCTATAACGTCTCTTCCTTACTCTTCCTCTTTTCAGTTTAGAGAACGGATGACCCCTCAATTCACTCAGCGATACAAGGAGATATTCCTTATCGTTTCAATAGCTGCAGCGATGTTTTCTGCTTGTTTTGCGACATACAGTTATGTGATAAAACCACTCATGACGCGATTTTTTCCTGCTCCTCTTCCGCAAGCAAGCCACTCAGCCGCATTACCTGGAAGTGTGCAAAATCCTCCTAAGATCTTCTCTAAGGTTTTACATTTTCAGGATGGGGCTCCTCTGCATGATCGCACCTCTACACAACGTGTCACCCTTGAGACTCGCAAAAAATTTGATTTCCTTACAAAGGAAACGTCTTTTGGAGAAGAGCTGATCATGATCGATGACAAACCTGTTCATTTTGGCAATAACCCTCAAGCCAGTCTGCTATTTGGAAAGACGTATAACACTGAAGCGGTCTTTATCACCGATCTTCCAGAATGCCCTGAGTTAGTGATTATCTGTGAGAGAGAAACTTCTGGTCAGCTAAAGGCATGGAGTGTCAGTACAGCCGAACCCACCCATGATATTATTATGGGTGGACAGTTGGAAATCGCTAAAAAAGATATTTTTATCGCTAATGAGATTCTTTTATCTACTCCTCAGCCGAGGATCCTTGATATCTCTTAATGTTTTGGATGATTATAGGTTCAATAGGAGCTGCCTTAGGGGGGCTCCTGCTTTATATTTACTGCCTGCGCAAAGGGCAGTTCGAAGAGGATGAAGCCGTTAAATATCAACTCTTTCGAGAAGATCACCCCGATCACTAAAAACAAAACAATTTGCAAAAAAAACATCTCCAGCGCTAAAATTCCCCTCTCTGCACCGGTAGCTTAATCGGATAGAGTACCCGGCTACGAACCGGGCGGTTAGAGGTTCGAATCCTCTCCGGTGCGATGTTCATTCAAGTTTTTCCGTCGGGACCCTTTTCAACGAATGCTTATTTGATCGCTTGTGTCAAGACATGCCATGCCGCCATTGTGGACCCTGCCCCTCATTCTTTTGCTAATATTCAAGCTTTTTTAGCGCGTCAAGAATGGAAACTAAAAAAGATTCTGCTCACCCACTCTCATTGGGATCACATTGCAGATGTAAAGTTGTTGAAAGAGAAGTATGCGATTCCGGTGTTTATTCACTCCCTAGAGGCTCCCAATCTGCAAGAGCCAGGATCGGACGGCCTTCCCTGCCCCCTGTCGATTCCTCCTGTTCAACCTGATCTTTTGCTGGAAGAAGGAATGTGGGTCACGATTGGAAAATTGACCCTCCAAGTGATTCATACCCCTGGACACTCGCCAGGAAGCGTCTGCTTTTACGAACCACGACAGCACATCCTTTTCTCGGGAGATACGTTATTCAAGGGGGCCATGGGCAATCTTTCCTTTCCTACAAGCGAGCCCTCACGCATCGAGGGTTCTTTAGCCAAGCTTGCTGAACTTCCCCCCGAAACGAAAGTGTTTCCTGGCCATGGATCCGAGACCACAATTCAAATGGAGTCTTCCTGGTTATCTCCATTTCACTTGAAGAATGAATTGGGGATAAGAAGTCAAGACTCTTCATTGCCAGATTAAGATTAATAGAGTATACTCCCTCGAAAAGAATCGTTATTTTTTCGTCAAAGCCCAAGGCTTTGGCCAGGCCAGAATTCAGATTTTGCCCGCGCGCAGATAACTTTAAGAGGAGTTTGTATGTCTCAACGACCGCCAGATGCTGAACGCAAAAAAGCGTTGGGCCTTGCCCTGACTCAAATTAAGAAACAATTTGGCGAGTGTTCTATCATGTCATTTGGAAAGCATTCATTGGAAAAAGAAATCGATGTGATTAAGACCGGATCCCTTGCTCTTGACATTGCTTTGGGAATTGGAGGAGTTCCCCGCGGTCGTGTCATCGAGATTTATGGTCCTGAGTCTTCCGGAAAATCAACGTTGGCGACTCACATTGTGGCTAACGCGCAACAAAATGGTGGAGTGGCCGCTTATATTGACGCAGAGCACGCTTTAGATCCAATTTATGCCGCAAAAATTGGGGTGAATGTTGATGAACTTCTCATTTCACAGCCTGATTCTGGGGAGGAGGCGCTCAACATTGCTGAGATGCTGGCTCGCTCCAACGTTGTCGATGTCATCGTCATCGATTCTGTCGCTGCTCTCGTTCCAAAATCGGAATTGGAGGGAGATATTGGGGACCAGTTCATGGGTCTTCAGGCTCGTTTAATGTCCCAAGCCTTGCGTAAGCTCACCTCTGCTTTAGCAAAGAGCAATACTTGTGCGATTTTCATCAACCAGATCCGGGATAAGATTGGGGTCATGTTCGGAAATCCTGAAACAACTCCCGGAGGTCGCGCCCTCAAATTTTATTCCTCGGTACGCTTGCACATTTCTACCATAGACAAAATTAAGGATGATCATTCTCAAGTTGGAAATCGGACGAGGGTCAAGGTCAGCAAGAATAAAATGGCTCCTCCGTTCCGCATGGCAGAATTCGATATTCTTTATAGCGAAGGCATTTCCCGTACAGGTTCTGCCATTGACATGGCCACTGAGTTCAATATTGTTGATAAGAAAGGAGCTTGGTTTAGCTACAAGGGGCAACGTCTTGGACAAGGGCGGGAGGCAGTAAGAAAAGAGTTAAAAAATAACCAAAAACTTCTTGAAGAAATCGAATCACTAATTTTGCAACATTGTAAAGAACATCCTCCTTCTTCCAGCATCGCTGCTGTAAAAGTGGCTGAACAAGAAACTCCTTTAGTCGAATTAGTCGAAGAGGAATCTTAACAACCTATCTCATTCCACTGATCTGTTTAACTTGAAAGACTAAAAAGTCAACCAGTGCTTGTAGATCTCCCTGATTTAAGTTCAACTTGACGAGAGTCTGATTGAACCGGCTGATTTCTTCGTAGAAGATGTTTTTGGCCTCTTTCTGACCAAGAAGGTTTGCCACGTTTAGAGAGTGCCGATGGGTTGAATCTTGTGCCATGTCATCCAAGTCGTCCGCAATTTGAAAAGCGATGCCAAAGTGGGCAGCGCTTTTCTTGACAAGATCTATTTGGGTCAAATTCCCCCCTCCGAAAAGCCAGCCTAAAATAAAAGAGATCTCAAAAAGAGTCACAGTTTTTTTTTGAATGATATCTTGGGCAACGGGGAGCGAAAGATTTGGAGGAGCTAAATCTAGAAATTGACCTCCTGTGGCTCCCCACAGTCCTGTATTGTAAGCGGTATTTTCAATCGCAAGAAGAAGCAAATGGTCGCTTTGATCAGCCAAGGGATGCGTGCTCTCCTTAGCGATACGTGCATTTTTCGCCAAACAGGCATAGCCTGCTGAAATCAACGCATAGCTCGCAAGGAGGGCAGTTGACTCTCCATAAAGATGATGCGTCGTGGGTTGATGACGTCGTTCGATATCATTATCCATGCAGGGAAGATCGTCGGCAATCAAAGAAGCTGTATGGAAAAACTCAATCCCCATCGCGGATGGAGAGACATCGACTCCGTGGCCAAGAGCCTTGGCGATCATGAAAACCAAGGCAGGACGAAAGCGCTTACCTCCGCTCAGCAAAGCATATTGACAAGCGTCTCTCAATTGGTTTTTAGGCCCTAACTCTTCGATGTTTTTCTGGAGATTTTCTTCTACCCTTTGCTTATAGGGCTCTAAAATTGTTGTCAAAGAACAGGGGATTTGCATCTCATCTTCTCGATGTTATGGGCTGGATAATGAAAGAATTGACTCCAGGTCTAACCAGTGAGTGAGAAGGAATAAATCCCTTGATGTTCAGACAAGGATGGCAATGCACCTCCTGCCCCATTAAAGTTCCAGGATTCGTGACTGTATTGCATCCTATTTGGCTTCGATCTCCTAGGATAGCCCCTAACTTGCGCATCTCCGTGAACATGCATTCTCCCTGAACTTGAAGATGAATCGGCGTTTGATCGAGCTTAACGTTAGCACATTTAACGCCTGCCCCCAAGTTGACGTCATTGCCCAAGATAGAATCGCCAACATAGGCAAAATGGGCAGCATGCACGCGATTAAGAAAGATCGCCTGTTTGACTTCAGATCCGTGCCCAATGACGCAGTGATTGCCAATGAGAACATTTCCCCTAATGTAAGCGCCATGACGTATCACGCAGTGTTTGCCAATCAAACAAGGGCCCTGGATATAAGCGCCAGATTCAACAATAGATCCTTCTCCAATAGAAATGTTTTCAGGGTTAACCAAGTAAGCATGAGGCGAGATCTGCCCTTGTTGACATCCAAGCGATTGTGCTGTGAGATAAGCGCCCAGCTCCTGCAAGACGAGCCAAGGGAAAGGATCGGCTTGAAAAAGGGAGGCATAGCTAAACTGAGAGAGATCGAAGAAGTAAGAGGAAGGAAAAGGCATAATAGAGATAGGCTCGCGATACAAGTGAGTCAAACAACGACAGGGTAAGGTTTCCAAACCTTTTCTACAAGAGGAATCATCATAACAGTCTTCGTTGGGCGTTATAATATGGGGGCATTTTTCATCATTGAATCGCGGGAGCTTTTGCTTTGTCCAAATCCCAGAATGGGTATATAGTCAGGAAATCTATTCAAGGACAAGGCTAAGGGCCATTCTCCAGCGGTTTTCTAGCCGAATAAGATAAACCCATCACGCCAGTCAAATAGGTCGCAAGGTCTTAGCAGGGATATAACCCATCGATCCCGCTGAGCTCTCAATTTTTAACCACTCCCCATCAGGCCTCATTTGCAAAATTCGAACTTTTGACCCCTCTCTCAGAGGAAAATGGGTCAATAGAGGTTGGTTCTTATCAGGAGCGCGATAAAAGACGGTTGCTTGAACAAGAACCCCTTCAAGGGGAGTAAAATAATAGGCAAATAATGCATTGCCAATGAGGAAGAGTAAAAAAAAGGCTGAGCCATAAGCCGCTGTCCGGGCCAACCAAGAAGGAACCCAGATGGCATAAGAACAGACTAAAAATGTCACGAAAATGACCCAAAAAAGCCATTGAGATCGTTGTGCAAGAGAAATGACTCGCCTCAACCCCTGTTGTTCAACACTCGGAAAAGAAGAAGGAAGATGCAACTTCTCCTCTGCTTTTCCCAACCGTGATAGGGTCAGAATGTTATTGGGATCCTTTTTCAAGGCTCGTTGATAGTATAAAATAGCCCATGGATATTGCCTGAACTGAAAATAGGTGTCTCCGATCATTAGATCAAGAGGAGCTCCAAGCGGGGGAATCTGATTTTCCAAAGAATGGTAAAGAAATAATGCTTGGTTAAACGCACGCTTTCGCTCTTGATATGTCACCCCCTGCTCTCCTTGGCGGTAACTTGCATTGGCTTCTTCCAGGATTTCATTGGAAAAGCCCCAGAAAGGAAATATCAAAAGGATCGTGAGAAGTGGCAAACAAAGCACTTCTCTGCTTGCTTTAAAGTTTCGCTTTCCATAATCTCTGGTTCTCATGACAATTAGGACTTTATTTGGTTGAGGTGATATGTCCCCTGATAAGCCTAAAGGAAAACATGTTAGACAAGGCGTTTATTTCTCTCTCCTCTCCCTTTGCTTGTTTTCTCAAATCCCTTCTTCTCTTCTTGCCCATCCTTGCGTTTTCAGGAACCAAGAAGATATAGAGAGACAAAAAACAGCAACGATCGCTGCTGGAGCAACTGTTATTGCCCTCATCGGCGGTATCGCCTGTGCAGCCTTTGCCTCGGGCCATGGGCATCATTCCCATCATAGTTCTTCAAGTGACGACTCCCTGGACCCTCTCGGGGACGATTCGCACCACTCTCACTCTCATCACTCCTCTCATCGCCATTCAGACCATCACTCTTATCATCATTCTCATTCCCATTTTAGCAGTGAATCTAGCTCTATTTCCTTAGGTTCAGATCCTCAATTTTTCCCGACAGATAAAATGCCTCGCTTACGTCTCCGTCCCTCCCCTTCCCTTCGAAATGAGAAAGAGGCTTGCCAACTTTCCGGAATATTTCTCTCCCATCCCAGCTTATCAAGCGGCTCTCAAGGAAGTTTCACGATTTTTGCTCAATTACCTGATGGAACAACGGAGACGGTAGGGCGTCTTTCGTTTTCTGGCCATGGGGGATCCTCTCTCTCCTTTGGTCCTTTCAGTCGAAAAGGATCCTATACCTTTGGCTTGAGCATCGATCAGGGGTCAGTTCTTTTGAAGCAAACACACATTGGATCGATAGAGATTAAGATTAATGGATCGACTGTGCAAAGCAAAGAGTTCTTTGTTCCTGCTGATGCTACGGCCGGTTATGAGCCTCCTCCTTTCTGTTATGATTTGCTATAGCAATGACACAGGCGCCCCCTCTTCTCACGGATCCTCCTCAACGGATCATTGTCCGCATGCCCAATTGGCTAGGCGATCTTGTCATGGCCACCCCCCTCTTGGCCGATTTGCGCTCCCACTGGCCTAACGCAGAAATCACCGCCATGTGCCAAGGAATCTTAGGAAGTGTCATTCACCAGGATCCCCACATTGATCGCGTGCTGAATTTTAAACATCCCAAAGGTTATCTGAACCATCAAGCTTACCAAGACATTGTGGCTCCCCTTAAACAAAGATGCTATGACCTGGGGATTTTATTGACAAACTCTTTTTCATCGGCCTACTGGTTCTGGCGAGGCAAGGTTCGACATCGTTTAGGATATGCAAGGCATGGGCGGAGCCTACTTCTGAATCACCCTATTCCTTTTCCTCCTGAAGGAAAAAACCAGCATCTTGTGATCACTTACAAAATGCTTTTGAAACCGCTGGGTATTCCTATTTCACAAATAGCCCCTTCCCTTTACTTGACTTCCGGAGAACAGCAAAATGCCAAAGAGAGGCTTGCAAGCTACGGCTGGCGAGACTCTGATTTTTTGATTGGTGTCAATCCTGGCGCAGCGTACGGATCAGCCAAGTGCTGGCTCCCGCCACGCTTTAAAGAGCTGACTCACCGTTTACTTGACCATTCCCCCCCTCTCAAAATTCTCTTTTTTGGAGATCAAGCCGGAGTCCCTCTTGTTGAAGAAATATGCAGTGGTTTTTCTGATCGAGTGATTAACCTGGCGGGTCAAACGACTCTGCGGGAGTTGATGGCACTCATCCAAGGTTGCCACTTATTTCTCACCAATGACAGCGGCCCGATGCATGTGAGTTCTGCCCTAGGAGTGCCCTTAATTGCTCTTTTCGGATCGACAAGCGATGTGACTACTGGCCCCTACAAGGGGGGACATGTGATTCATAAACATCTCCCTTGCTCCCCTTGCCATCGCCGCGAATGCCCCATCGACTTCCGCTGCATGACACGCATCGAGGTCGCGGAAGTTTATGAAACAATCCAACTCTTTATGGCCCGCCACCGTCGCGCAAAAGCTTTCGCTTTGTCCAAATCCCATTCTTGAAATGGAATCGATAGACAAGCAAGAGGGCTAAGATTGTTTGATTTGTGATAAGCCAATCGACCCTAGGTCGATGACTTAACTATTCCCCAAGTTTGAAAGAGACCTGAAGAGGTCTCTGAATTGTGACCTTTTTACTTGAATTTGTTAAAAAACTCTGTTACGGTTATTTTTCTAAATTTCTGAAAATCTATCGCAAGAGCAGTCGCTTGATCCTTGTATTTAAACCAACCGCGATCAGGTTTAACGCTTACACTGACTAAAAAGTGATAGAAATCTACGTCAGAAAGATTAGTATCAATGATCATCTTTTTTAGCAAGTTTTGATTTGCGAGTGAATCATTTTTTTTTGCATTCTCTAACCATTCAGCTTGCGATGTGGACAAAGATCTCGCTGTCTCCGATGAAGGGATCCGAGGAGCAGCGATGGTGGATTGAAGCACTTCTTGTTTGCTCTGAGCCACCCATTCATCTCGATAAATGGCTAAATAATTAAAACGTTGCGCCATGATTTCTTTCAGCCGATCAGGAATAGTCGCCAAAAAGGCCTCCTTTTTGGGAAGAAGAAGATCAATCTGATTGATGATGTCCCCATCTGTTAATCTTTCATAAAGAAGGGTTGTATTTGGGTTGAGGAGAGGATTCCGAAAGGATTGAAATTCTTGGATTTTCTCATTAAAAGACTTGGGATCTTTTTTCTGGCCTTGTGCACGATAATCTAAACCTGCGCCATTATCGATTCTCCATATCTTTTTACTTGTCCAATCGATCAATAGATTATCAAAAGTGAGACCAGCGACATCCCAGTTAGCCAGTAAACAGTCGGCAACAAAGCCTTGTTGGACGAGGCCTTGCACTTCTCTTAAAGCTTCTGCGTTGGCCGCTTTCCACGCTCCCTCGATTTCCGCGCCGTTCTGTGAAACATTGACTCGTAAAGCCTCTCCAAAGAATGTTTCCAATTTTTGAGTTTTGCCAGGAACAAATTTTGATAGCATGACGGGATGATCCCCTGTTGTCTGTTCCTCTCCTATTCTAATTTGTTGACCCGTGACGCTATGGTACAAGCTGACCTCAGGGACATCTATTCCCAACGCTTTGTAGGCTTTATTTGTGTGATATTCAACTCTCAAATGCTCAGCCGTAATTTTTTGCCCAGGCATTTTCTTCACGTATTGATCTCCCTTGGAATCTGCGAATAATTGAGCTCCTGTTGTGCCTCCGATCGCTGCATTGACGAGGTGAATCTCATCAAGCATAGTAGGAAATAATTTGCCCGTCTCTATGAGAATCTCAGAAGGCTGCTCGCTCGAAAGAACATTCGCTTCTTTTAAAAGAGCATGAAGCTTCGGGTAATGCGTTGCAGTGATCTGCTGCAATATTCCATCGTAATAGTTGCGATTCGGTTGAGATAATTCTTCACGTTGGTTTTGCGTCAAGAAAATCAGTCGATTCATCTCGGATCGAATAGCATCCAAATCGCTTTTGAATCCCTCAAATGATTGTCCCCCTTTGAGAGAAGGCAATGTTCTAAATTCTTTTGTAATATCTAAAAACTTGCCTGACTCTTCAAATTGACTCTGATTTTGGCAACCCAATAAGCGGACATATTCAGCAGAATCTGCACACTGAAGACTCTTCGCCATCACATCTTTAATCAAGAAATTAGAGTCGTCTTTTCCTTCAATCGCTTTCGCACTTTTCTCTACATACTCTGCACTTATGCCCCATGCCGTCAGATCTTTCTTTGCATTTTCAGCGCTCCTTTTATCATCGATATCTACCCCCTCTGTCTGCCGTCCGCTATCATGAAAGGCTCCTGCCATTTGAATAATCAGATAATCTTCAGGCTTTAACGTCACATTTGGATGATATTTATCATACAATTTGGCAAATACAGCACTAAAAAGAGCGACCCTCACCCCATGATCACTCCCATGATTATATCTTGGATCATGTGGAAGGTAAATCACTGGCGTTCCATCAGCGTCATGGCTTTGTCTAAATAAGCGATCATCTAAATGCTTCCCCCAGGCTGCATGATTATTCCCATAATCGACTAATTTTTTGAGTTTAGGTTGATTGTGTGGAAGGGAATGCTCCCATAAAGCTTGATATTTTTCTTCATTGCTCAAGCTTATCCACTTTTTTCTGATTCCTCCAATATCCACAAAGATTTGCGACTGATCAGGAAATGGGTGGCTATAATATTGGTCAATCACCCTTTGCACATGTTCAGAAAGATTAGACCTTGTTAATTGTCCTGTGTGAGCTCCATGGAGGATGGGTTTTGCAACAGAAAGAATGCTGAATTTCGAAAAAAAGTCCTCAACATTCATCTTTCTATAGGCTTTAAATTCTTCGGCAAGATCGGTCGATTGATTTTCTTTAAAAAACCAACCTCCATGAGGTCTAACTTTATTATCAGATAAAAAATTATAAACATCTTCATCTGAAAACTTTTGATTCATAATTAGTTTAACAAGGATTGAGTGATTTTGTTTTTCATTTTTTGATGCTTGGTTATTTTTCCATTCAATTTTAAAATTATTCAATTCAATTTGTTTTTTTATAAATGATAAATCAATTAATACTTTTTCAACAAAAACTATTTTTTTTATTGATTGAATCTGCGATTCAGAGAGTTTTTCCATTTCCAAGTAGGTCATTACTTTGACCTTGCCAGTTTTCAATAAATCTAGATGTTTACAAGCTTTTCCAATGATTTCTTCAATGCCTGAAATCTCCTTATTAATTTTAAAAACAATAAAGTTTTTAGAAAAATAATTTAATTTATCAACAGAATCTTCTAATAAATTTAAATCAAGATCATCAATATTATCACAATTTGGTTGACAAATCGCTTGATAAAAATAATCATGATTGAATTGAACGTTCATAAAATAAACAAATAAAAAAAATTGTTAAAAAAATTAATTAAATATATAAATAAAAAAATTTAATTCATAATCAATAATTAGCAAAAGCACAGAAAAAAACAATTATATTTGTAAATAATAAAAATTAAATAAAAAAATTGTGAGAATTTTATTTCGACAATAAAATGGCGAGTCAAACGGCGGCAGATCCGTGATTTTGCGTAGCATTCATCATTACCATTTTTTGTTTAACAGACGATGAAGTAAAAAAAATACTTAAAGGGAAAAAACGAGGCCAAAGGGGCCCAGCTCCAAGATTAAAGAACAGTGAGGTCATGACAATGGAAATTGTTGGAGAATTCCTTGGAAAAGATTGTGATAAAACCATTTGGGAGTCTTTTAAGCAGCATGGGTCACATTTCTTCCCAAATATTCCTCATTGAACT
>Ga0116226_10002107_pt1 | contig 17267 bp, 22 predicted proteins | sample S1TSphfallax_FD_89692 | JGI IMG/M metagenome (GOLD analysis project Ga0116226, IMG submission 89692) | Host-associated microbial communities from peat moss isolated from Minnesota, USA - S1T2_Fa - Sphagnum fallax MG | ecosystem: Host-associated > Plants > Peat moss > Unclassified | place: USA... | reverse complement strand
CCCTAAACCCTAAACCCTAAACCCTAAACCTAAACCCTAAACCCTAAACCCTAAACCCAATTTTGGTGGGGACACCCATGTAACCCTAAACCCTAAACCCTAAAACCCTAAACCCAAACCCTAAACCCTAAACCCTAAACCCTCACAATGCCCTCAATACCCAACCCTCTGACTTATTTTGCCGAATCTCCATGTCGTTGCGGCAAAACACACACTGTAATTTATTAAACCATGCCCGCTTTTTAGCGGACCCCACCCGGGGCAACCCACCTTCTTCCACAACAGACAAGACAGTGCCCGGTCGTGCAATTCTGCGGCGGGATTTTAAGACTATCCCGTATCCCGCGAAACATCCTGAAGCGCTCCCTCGCAGGGTCCTTGTCCATTCACCTCCTCCCTCATCGTGTACAGGAACTCATCCCGTGGAGCCTTTAGCCGGAGCGAAGCATTCGTTACAACGCTCACTCGTACTTGAATCCCGTTACTGAACATCGCGGTTGTCCGCGGTGGCGCACAAACCCTTCGCACTGGTCAGACACTCAAGCTCGTCCTTCTGTGAGCACTTTTCGATGTGAACACCGGTTCGGATCGCAACTTGAGCGCGGACGGCTCTGCAGATTCTACCGAACAAATTCGGTAACACTAGCCCGAGAGCGATTCTTGTTTCCATCTCCGTTATCGCCACAACCCGTTTTGAGCGATTTCTGCAAGTTGAGGATGCGAAACTACAAGCACATGATGTACTTCAAGACCCAGAAATGAGTTTTAAAATCTTACCAACAACTTACAGGATTACATTTTCGGTTATCGTATGTTCCTTTTATAAGTAACGGCTGCCTAACTTCGACGCTACAGCCTACCACAGATTTGTTTTGACCGGTTGTACCGCATGTAAAAGATTGCTCGTCTCTTTTCACAATTTTTAGACGTTGCAACTCGACACGAGGCAATATATTCCGGCCGAATTTTCCATTCCTCCCACACTTCTCTTCAGCACTTTCTTCGAGTTCTGTCGCGCAAGTTTTCTGCACCTCCTTTTGAGCCTTCTCTGCAACTTCTCTCCTGCAGTCGCTTCCGCGTCTCATCCGCCTGTTTTTAGTAACAGTTCAATCCAAACGTTTACTGCAACTTCTCCCGACTCGTTTTGCAGGTTCTCTTCAACAAGTTCGACGACTTCTCTTCACCTTGTTCTGCCACTCTTCTGCCGCTTCTGCAGGTTGTGTGCTTCCTCGTCCACACTTCCTCGTCCGCGTCTTCCAGAACGTTTTTTTAACGGGCGTCCACAACATCTCGCGCAGGCTTTATGCACCCTTCTTGAGCGTTCTCTACGACTTCTCTGCTGCAGTATCTTCCACGTCTCTTTTCCCACTCTCGGTAGCAGTTCCGTCCAGGCTTTTCTGCAACTTCTCCCGAACTTTTTTGCAGCTTCCCTTCGTCCCTTTCTGCGATTGTTCTACCGCTTCTACAGGTTGTGCATTCCCTCCTCCGCACTCACCCCTCCTCTTCTGGAACTTTTTTTTCTCAGCCTATCTCCAACCATGTCTTCGTCAGAATTCCCACACTCCTGTCGAACTTCGGCAGACCTCGACTGCTAATCGGCGATCGACCAAAGTCAGGAATATGTAGAATTAGTTCTTACCAAAATCAAGAGTATCGAACGTTTGTAGAAGTCTCGAGTACAGTTTAAGAGAAGTCAGGCAGTCGGTCTACTACACCTAAGAAGTCATCCAACTGAATTGAGGTAGACACCCTATCGAGATTCGGCAGAGTAAACATTCGGTACGGTCCTGTCCAAGTCAGTTGTCATTACTTTTGACCTATTGAGCGGCTGGTACTACCGATACGGCATAGGTTTTAGTTATCTGAAGGTTTGAAGAGGCAAGAAGAAAATGGAGATAAAATGGGCAGGGAATTTTTTTTGTGGGTGCTTAGAACCAGACATAATTTTGTACTCAAACTCTATCAATACACACCACATTGTTATTGTTTATATGTTGTTATTTATTTGTGCATGCTTCCATTCTTACTCTGATCGCTGACTTCAGAATGTAACTTCATAATTTGTCTTTATTACTCGGGTACATGATATTGCGTGTAATATGGTAGATAAAACCCATCAGCAATATAGAACTTAACTCTTGATGAAGGCATTGCTAACATTTGGCAATCATGCTGCGAGATATTGATGCTAAATTATAATGTATTAATTATTGTTATGTGTTTGATCTGGTTTAACACAATTTCATAATGGAACATGCGGAATTGTATTTAATAAATGTGGAATTTTGTATTGTGTATGTCTTAAGCAAATGGAGACAATTATAATATGGGGATAAATGTTATTCTAATTTAGGAACCTTTTGTGTTGATCAACTTGGTAGAATGTTAAAAAATATGTCATTGGAGGCTACCAATTATGTTCAAGATTTATTCGAGTTATTCTCTGAGATTGAACAACCATGCAAGAAAGATGTGTCTAAAAGGGTATTATGTTTGTAGACAAAACAATGGTATGGAAACATGTTAATGAGATATAATCTTGTCCCTTGGGAAAAGATTACATTACCCATAGAGGAAGCAAAACAATTGTTCAAGGATCACTACATGTATGGGTGGACTTTTCACGCATATTTATATACACCAAGATCATGTCCACAAAAAGGCGATCGGAATGAATTTGTTGATAGTTTTAATTTATTATTAATAGGTATCTACAAAATTATCTCAATATAAAAAATGGCTCTCAACAATAATCTATGTTCTTATCTTAACAAGAATAGATCAAGTAGCAGTGATTAATGGTATTGTAAGCATGAAAGATGAAAAAGAATATTTAAAATCAAATATTAATATTAATGGTGGATACCTCTTGATTTGTTACAATTGCAATGTAGATGGATCGAAAAATTCATAACATATAATTGTGGAAATGAATCATATTGCTCTAAAGAATTATTCACTTATGAAAAAAAGTTACCACTAGTATTACTATAAAGGACTAAAGAAACATTTGTAGAGGTATATGAAGTTGATATGGAATTTTGTTATTTTCACATTTTAATATTTTTTTCCATGTGAATTTAAAGATTTTTATGAGATATAAAGGATAAGGAAATAAGGGGTAATTCATTTAAAAATAACTATAGAAATAGAAGAATAGATAATTATGTACCTCTAATTTCTTCACTTATAATGAACAAGATATGGCAAAATAAAAATAAATAATAAAATATTATAATAATGTTTACTAAGGTTGGCATGAGCAATGGTGAATACTATCTATACTCAATCAGGGAGGAAAAAAATTGAAGGAAGTCATTACCATCGAGATGGATTAGGAAGATTGTGTCAATTAAGTAATTTTGGATGGTCTATAGCAAAAAATATATATACACCTCAGAAAGGACCAAAAGAAGAAACATGGGAGAATTTAAAATTTTTGGGAATTACCACATAATGTTCAAGAGTTAATCATAGATTAGTTACAAAAGAATACAAAAACCGAGTGAAAGCACAAAAGGCCCACCCCCCAAATTGTAATCACAAAAACAGAAATTCTACATTTGGTTTTTTTCAGTACATGTGAACATCACATTTTGGATTATTTTTGTTCATTTCAAATATATTGCATTAACTTTAGACTTAAATTAGTTTATTTTAAAAGAAACTCCAACAAGAATTTACAAACTTGAACATATGAAGTATATTTGTGTCGAAAAAATACACTTCACAAAATGTGAAAAATTGCAAATATACAAAGTTATGGGTGGAATTTTGAAATGAATTTTTCGGTGGTGAATGATATTAATGTGCATCAACTAAATACAAAACCATGTAAAATTTTACAATTTTTGGTTGAACACCCACTCAAAAAATGAGTTTTTTTTCACTTCTTGAGCAATAAATGCATAATAAACTCTTATTTATAGGAAAAATATTCCTTAATAAATAAAATAAAATAAAATTATAGGCGAGCATTGTATTATTTTTCATTTTTCTTTGGTTGGTAATGTGCTATGAACCACAAACATGAGGCCCTATAGCTATTGAAAAAATGTATGTCATATACTTTATGCACATTGATTTTATTCAAATTTTCTTCATCTAACCATTTGATCAAGCTTAACTTTGATTCAAAATGAGCTTTGGGTTTCAAAATGTTGTCATGCACATTCTTAACTTCTTTTTCTTATGTTTAGGGTTTTTTTCAAATGCCATCAAGATTTTTGTTTAATATGCACATATTAGACTTGTTATACATCATTTTTTGGGGTGAAAATTAGCAAAAAATGGTTCACTCGTAATGTGTTTTCACCCAACATGGTGCATTCAACATAAAATTTTGATTATAAACACATCAAAATTAACAAAGTATAACAATGGCTTCCCATACTAGTCTATTTGCTCATGTTGTTATGAATGGAAAAAAATTATACAATACATGATGTTATTAAATTAATAGATCATGGAGAATTTAACAAAGTAAACATCAATGCTTTAATTGAAAAATGGATGCCATGTGATGCATTATGGGTGCCTAGAAAAAAACAAGGAGAATTTGTTTAAAATCAAGAAGGAATGAAAATTATTCTTTAGAAAAAAATACAAAAAAATGGTGTTAATACCGACCTTACTTATTCCCACCTTAAACAAAAAGGACATAAATCATTGAAATATGAAGGATAGGAAGGGTAATGGGTATATATTCATGGGAACCCATGATGAATAATAATAAAGTTTTTGAACAAACTAATATAAAGAGGAATTTAAAAAGAAAAATGAGAGATTTTAGGAATGTTGAATTTTGGGTTAAGCATTTTCACACTTACAATTGATGGAAAGAGTTAGACATCTTGGGTAGTAAGACAAAATATCAACTCCAATAATCGTTGTTTCAAGAAGTGTTTATACTAGCTACATAAACAATGATTAAAGGGGTGCAATTTACTACATATGACGTTAATGCGCAGTCCACAACATCAACTACACCCAAAAAACACTATGAAATTAAAACATCGTCATGATAGGAAAGAGAAATTCAATCCTAGTCAGAAACTCCCATACATGTACAAAAACTTGCCAAAATAAGAATGCAATCCTTGTAGTCAATACATGGGTTTCTCACTTCAGTCAATTAGTTACAACCAAGCTTATTTGATATTAAGGTCAAATAAGAACCATCTCCACACAATGATAGTAGTACAACACCATAAATAATTATTACAATAAAAAATTTATTATTTGAAATAGTGGAACAACCATTATAGTCAACAAGACCAACATTTGTTGTGCAACAAATTAATTTACTTCCCCAATTCATAGTAACTATAATACATGTACCTCCAATAATGGCAATAATGGTAGGAAATGTATTACAAATTCCATTGCCAAAGTTCCATGATGGCAATGATGTGATTATTCATATTGAAATATTAGCCAAAGTGTGTGTAACGAATGGTGAGGATATTGATGCACATAAATTACAATATTTTTCTACCACATTATGAGGAAAAAGTGTGAGTTTGCTTACTCATCATGAAAGAACAAACCTTGCTACAACCTAGGGAAAGGTTCAACGTGCATTTATTTCAAAATTTAATGATGTACATAATGAAAGACAGGCCATAGTAGCTTTGAGATAAGTGAAACAATGGAAACATGAAACAATGGAAGATTATGACAAAAAAAAATTACAATTTATGTGTAGTTATACCATAACATCCAAATGATGTAATTCTGAAAAAGACTTTTAGAAAAGGACTAAAGAAGAAGTTAAAACTAGCCATTGTTGGAATGCCTAGAGCAATGATTGTCAAAGTAGCTAATTCAACAAAGGAAATTGAAAATGAAATGCCTACCACACATAGGAGTAGACGATTTTAATCATTGTCAGACACTGAATATTCAAATGAGGAATCGTCTAATGATGAACAAAAGAAGGAAAGGAAAAATCATAAGGAGCATGATGACAAATACCAACAAGCTATCAACAATGTTTTGTCAAAAATGATGACAGATATCAACAATGTTTTGTCAAAAATGCCATAATGAAGGCTATTTGACCAAAAAATGCAGATTCTTACAAACAATTTACAACATTTGTCAAAGACAAGGGCATGAAGCCAATGATTGTTTGTTGAAAGGGCTGGAGGACAATATGTCAAGAAAGATATACTTGTCAATGTGGTGTAACCTAAAGCGCCATTTGAATAGGTTAAGCAAGAACAAAATTATTGATAGTTAAATAATAATCCTAACTATGACAATTAAAGAAGGGAAAATCAAGGATGGTGAGATAATTGACAAGAAAGAAATCAAGGATGGTGAAACAATCAAGGGTATTGGTAAGATCAAAATGGAGAATCTAATCAATCTAGGTAAAATCGAAAAAAACTATAACCAAAATAATTATAATTGAAATAATGGAAGTTGGCAAGGAAGGGATATGAAGTGTTTTTACTGCCAAAAAGAAAGGCATCAAAAGAATGATTGTCCACTATGGAAGCAACATTTAGAAAAAATAAAAATAAAAATTCAACCTAAGGTTAAGGTCAATGTTGCTATTGTGGAGTAATGTAAACCCATTATCCTGGCATTCGTAGCCATTCAAAATCAATAGTTGAAGGAGCCAACTTAAGAAAATATTGTTGCCAAAAATAGTCCCAAAAAATGAAAAAAAAATGAAGTGGGATTAGGAGAAGTCAATACATCAAGCTTGTAGGTGAAATATAACAAATACAAGCAAAGATGGATGTTCCAATAAAAATGTATTTGTATATTTTGAAGGACATTCAAAAATTACTAATGGTTACTAAATACAAACTAGAACGAGATTGGGAAGTTTTACCCTACAATGAGGAGAATAGAGAGAAAGGATCATGTGGTGGAAACAACCAAGGTTAATGAGTAGCAGCTTGGCACTAAAGCAAGCCCAATTATTCCTGGTAGGAAGTTGGAAGGAATGTTGGATGGTCAAATTTCAAATATGAAGATGGGTAAATTGGGGCAATTGATCAAGATTTGCCCCCAATTACGAAAGATATTAACAAATTTTTTCTTGAAGATGGAAGACGAACATGGACCATATGTGTGCAAAGTTGGTACTCATCACAAGAATGATTTTGATGAAGTTATGCCCATTGTACAAATGTCCATTGGGAACTGTGAAATCATGGATGTACTATTGGATGGCAATTTTAAAATAAACATTATTTTTGAACATTTACAAAGGAAATTGGGCTTGAAGAAGCCTCATAGTGAAAATGGAAGATCAAAGAAAGGTATGACTAGTAGGGCTGATACAAATTATCAAAATCAAATTAGCAAGGTGTACATTTAAAATTTTAGTTACAATATTACAAATGGAAGAAACTCCAGAGGTTTATTCTATGATTTTAGAGAGACCATGGTTGAAACAACATAAAGCCATTATGATTGGGGTAACATCATTTTAACATTCATTGTTGATACCAAAACAGTGACATTGAGTATAGAAAAAAAAGGTAATGGTACACCCTTCCCAAAGACTTTGCAATCTAAATGATAGTTATGACTAGGAAAGAGGATTGACAAATGGAGATGAAGAACGTTTATACCATTTGTACCAGAGTTATGGCTATTGGAAATGTGAATCCAAAAAAATTAAAATTCCTACCTACATGGGAATGGCAGAACTTAATGAGAATATTAATTATCCTTTATGGTATTACCAACATGAACATAGAAAAACATTAATCCTTGATGAATCTACAAATATAATGATAAAAAACAAACAAATCATAGGATGGAGATTTATTGTTGATGAATAGTTAAACAAATTAAATTTTGGCATTATTGAAAAACCTTGCATAGTGCTTGTAAGTGTTGCCCTACTTGACAATTTCAATTGAGGGTTAAACAACTATTGATGGGGTTTAAATATGTATTTGCATGGAGTTATAATTTTAAAAAATTAATTTTAAATCAAGTCGCAAACACAAAATTGAGTTGACTACCAATGCATTCCCATTAAACAACGTCCCTACTTAATGAACCTCAATTATGCTCAAAAAATAAAAGAAGATTTTGATAAGTTATTGGATGCACAATTTATTTTTCCCGTCAAAACTATACAAAGGTTATCAACACTTGGAATTGTACCCAAGAAAAATGGGAAATTACAAATATGTGTACTCTACCAAAAATTAAATTTGTAAACCAAGAAAGATTCATTTCACTTACCTTTTTTTGGATTCGGTATTGGATCAATTATTGGGCACGAAATGCACTCCTTTATGGATGGGTACAATGGTTACAATCAAGTGAAAATGGCAAAAACAAATAACGAAAAAATGTCATTTATTTATAAATGGGGAGCATATGCCTACAATGTTATGTCACTACTAAAAAAATGTGGGTGCAATTCACTAGTCCTTGTTCACTAAACTAGTGAATTCACCACTTCCCCAATAAATTTCGTTCATTATAACTAATGAATTCACTCATAATTCAATGAAATCACTCGATGTATAGGGACATCTTTTGTTGTAGTTTGTTGTTTGGATGATGCAATGTTCCATCTACATTTCAAAAAATAGCTACTCAAACTTTTAAGGAAAATTTTAACGATTTCATGCAAATAGTTTTTGATGATTTAATGTCTATGGATAGACGGAAAAGCATTTGAATCATCTAAAAAAATGTATGACCCAATCACTATTACAAAATGTGGGTGCAGTTCACTAGTCCCTATTCACTAAACCAGTGAATTCACTATTTCTTCACTGGTCCCCGTTCACTACAACCTGTGAATTCTCTCAAAATCCAATGAAATCACTTGGCGTGCAGGGACACCTTTTATTCTAGTGAATGTAAAAATAATGGCATTAGTTTCAATCTAGAAAAATGTGCATTTTGCGTCAACTTTAGAATATTATTGGGACACATTATCTGTGAAGATGGACTATTAATAGATCCTAGGAAAATAAACATCATTACAAATATCCCTATTCCAACAAATGTGACAAAGTTGAAAAGATTTCTCAAGGCATCAAGTTTTTATCGATGATATTTCAAAAACTTTGCAGTTAAAACAACTCCAATGTGTAAACTTTTGAAGGACATACAATATTGGTGGGATGAAGCCTATGAACAATCTTTCCAATGATGAAAACATATTTGACCACACTATTAATGTGCATTATTTGTTCCTAATTGGACAAAAGAATTCCATGTTCACATACATGCATCAAATTACGTTATTGGAGCAATGTAAGCTCAAAATTTTGATGACACAATTGATAAACCAATTTATTATGTCAACTAACTCATGACTATAGTTGAGAAGAATTATTCAACCATGAAAAAGGAAACTCTTGCAATGATTTATGCTACTAAGAAATTTTATCATTATATGTTGGGAAATAGCTTCATGCTCTTTGTGAATCATCAAGCTTTGGTCTATTTTGTCAATAAACGAACTATAATTAGATGAATAACATGATGGCTACTATTATTATAAGAATTCAACTTCAAAGTAATTTCTAAACCAAAGAAGGTGCACTTTGTACCAGATCAATTATCATGTGTTAAAAATGGGGAACCCATTGTTCATGTGGAAGATTAAATATTTAACATTGTTCTTTTCTTAATAATTGCTGACTAATATGCACCAATTAAGGAATACTTGTAGAAGGGTTATTTTGAAGATGATATCCCTAAAAAAGATCTAGGAGATGTCTCACCATGAAGTCAAGACCATAAACTTTTTACAAGGAAAAATAATATAAATTAAGACCAAATGGTATTCTTCTATAATGTCTTTCGCCTACCAAAGTAAATGTCATTTTTATTGAACTCCATGAAGGACCAACGAAAGGACATTATGGTATAAGCACAACTATAAAAAGTATATTAACGACAAGTTGCTAGTGACCAACACTTCAACAAAACAAGGTTGAATTATGCCAATCTTGTGATATTTGCCAACAACTAATGCCTATGTACAAAAATGGCAAGGGCCCACTACAACCAGTACTTGCTTTTGAACCATTTATGAAATGGGGGTTGAATTTCATGGGTCCAATCAAACCTCCAACATGGTATATTGGAAACCAATATATTATAATTGCCACAAATTATACAACAAAATGGGTTGAAACAAAAGTATATACGTGATAATACAACAAGGAGTACTACTAAGTTTTTTTACAGAAATATAATTACTTAGTTCGGCTACCCTACACAATTGGTTAATGATCAAGGAAATCACTTCATAAATAGTTCTATTGAACTATTGGTGCAAGAATTTATGATAACACATCTCTAATCCACCATTTGTTATCTTCAAAGAAACGGTTAAGCAAAATCAACCAATAAAATGTTGAAGCAAATATTGACTAAATAATGTTAATTGAAATGATTGGGATGTAATGTTATTTAATTACCGCATTATGGGTCTATTGAACTATGCACAAAGTTTCCCCACAACACATGCCATACAAACTAATATATGGTTTAATGTCATTATTGCGTATCGAATTTATAGTTCAACCAATTGAACACTCACTGAAAAAAATGTCAGTTAGATTAATGTATTACTAGTTCGAATGGAAGACTTAATTATACTTGATGAGAAAAGGATCATAGTAGGAGAAAATATTGATTATATCTAGATACTTATAAAACATTAAAGAGAAGATGAAAAAAATTTAAAGATATTCAAAGATGGGAATTTGGTCTTGTGGTTTCTGAAGGATCCAAAAATTAAAGAAGGAAAAATCCTTTTTCCCTAAATTGGCCCATTTTGAATAAAAAAAGCTTTTGGTAATAATATTGTTCAATTGAACATGTTAAGTATTGAGAATAGGGCATTGGTCAATGTCAATAAATTGAAAGCCTACCAAAGCCCTATGAAATTAATTGTTATAGTTGTAATTACAACAATTATAACAATTACTGAGTATTTGAAAAATAGTTTACTACAAAAATTCATAAAGTATCCAATCATTTGTGATGGATGGGGACAATTGGAAAATCTTTATGGAAGTTTGAATTTCAATAGAAAAAAAAAATGACACCACATAATTATCCAAAAAATAATCATCCTAAAAATTACGACGCATTATTTATGGTGGAATAAAAAAATTGGATGAGGGCTAATAACAAATAAAAAAATGACACAATTATTCATTATGACACGACTGCAAAGACAATCTCAAATATAGGGATGATTATACCCATGAAGCCATTATGGTTGCCATCCTTGTACTTAACACATCAAGAAAAAAACTAACTAAGGTGTATACAACATCACTTCTAACGATTTGGAAAGTTATTGCCAAACAAAACGAAATCTTTGAATGAGTGGAATGAACATGCAACAAAAGTGAAGTGGAAAAAACTTCAAAATGATTATTCCAAATATCAGAGAAGGCAAGAAGAGCAACAACAAAAAAAATCTTCAATAGCCATTCAAAACACAAAGAGGAACATGAGTGCAAAATGTGGAAGAGAGTAGTTAATGTACACCCCCTCACCAGAGAAGCTTTGGTCATCTTCAGATTTAGAGTTAGAGTGGGAAATAGAACAAAAGACACCTACTAGTTTGAATCCATTTCTTGCAAAATCACATGTTGTGTTCATGTTATTGAGGAAATGTTTGATACATTCAACCTAAATCAATGTGATGCATTGCTAAATTGCACTTTGTGTTCATCTTCTTGAATGGATGTTTGATAGATTTCAAACTAAAATTGGCATGATGTGTTGCTTACTAAATCATAGACTATTTTCTTCATTTTCTTGAGTGGATGTTTGATAGGTCTTAAGCTAAAAGAGTTGCAATTGAAGCAAGGAGCTTAATTTCTATCATAAGAAGATTCAAAAAAGGAAAGGCAAGGGACTAGTTGCATAAATATGCACACTATAAAACATTAGATTTGTTAAGCAAATTAGTGCAAACCTGTTTTGCACTATGGAGAGAAGACTCTTCCCAACTTTCCTTCGCATTTGGGATCCATATGTGTCTCCCATTTTCAAAAGATTCCTAGAGTGTTTCTGGTAGATCTGGTAGATATGGTAGATACTAGTGGCAAAATATTCTGACAAGCATTTGTCAAAAGTGAACATTTTTTGAAACCTCATAAATTACTAAATAACTGTTGTAGAATAAAGTACATGTAGTCCATTAGCATAATATTATGGGGTTGACAAGAGTTGGAGTATCTATATCTTTCATGAGAATTGAGAGATCTCCATTCTCATGATTAAGAAAGCAAGAACAAGGTTGAAATTTCTTTTTAAGTCAAAAAAATTCCAAAAAAGGAATTGCAAAATTGGGAAGAAAGGACAATATAACTAGTACAAAAATAAGAATTTCTCTCTCATTCAAGGACCACCAACAATAATATGTATGATAGTGACTTCTCTATCACAACTTTCCCACTAACTTCATCAACTCCCTAGAGTGGGTTTAGGCTAGTGTAAACACTACCCTGCATACTAAGTTTTTGTTGCAAGTCTAAAAGCAATGTGAAACTCAACCATGATATCAAGCTAGCACAAACAACACAAGGAGAAAAAAAGGAAAGACTTGAGGGGAAAACAAAACCAATACCAAGGAAACAAAGACAAAAACGACAAACTGATTGCAAAGAAAAAATAAATCAAGTTGCCTTATACCTTCCCACTTAGGAGACTAATCAAATTTGTTTGGAATATTTTGTATGCTGAAAAAAGAATTTATTTTATTTAGCAACCCTCTAGTCCTCTTTAACAAAAAATTTAGAGGGTAGCCTTTATTCTTCAAAAGGACAATAAAAACCGACCATCTACAAAACAAGGAAATATTTTGAACTACAAATACTATTGATAACACCCAACTTAGTAGAGATATCAGAATGAACATGAGGCATACAAACCATGTCAATACTTACATACTCTGATTGAGAACTTTTATCAAAGACATCGTAGGATATACCTTGAGGATTTTACTGCACAATTACATCAAAGAAGTTACAGGAGATGCCATTAGCTGGACATTTAACTCACAAGACGTTTATACCACCACCTAAAGAGTTTTTGTTTAAGTACATAAATCTATCAAAGTCTCAAAAGTCTAGGACAAAAAGATCATCCACAAACCTACAAACAAGGGACAATCTCTGAAGCACAATAAAATAGGCCTTGTTCTTCAAGAGATGCTTAAAAAAATTTAACTCGTAGGGAAAAAGATAAAAATTAACTAAATAGACAGCACAATTAGTACCATGAGAATACCAATACATTGTATACAAGCACAATGGCCAGAATAAAGAAAATAATAATCTAACAAAAAATCCAAACAAATAACTTAAATAGAAATCCACTGAAGAGATTAAGTTTGAAGCCCCCACTACTTTAAAGCTATGTAGAGTTTCAAACAAACTTGAATCTTCGTTATTCTTTAAACCACGATACCTAAAGTTGAAAGTTGTTCATTGAACCAACAAAAACTTAAAACCATAAAGTTTAACCATCCAATAAAACATTTTATTAATCAGAACTTCCATACAGCTTTTAGATTTGTCAGGTCTATCTATGTATAGAGTTGAAAAATCAAACAACTGCCACAAGAGTGGAGAAGCTTTATAAACTTCCAATCTCAAAAGTTTAAGGAGTTTTGTCACATCCAATACTCCTGTAGAGTCATTTAAAATCCAATGAGTACCAAAAGGAACCTGGACCTTTCTGTGTTTTGAAACCCATAGACCATAGGAACTTTGTAGAAAGAACTGAGCCACTTAGAAACTTCAGTAAGGGAAGTGGAACTGGCTGCACAAATAAATCTCAGTTTAATTAAACTTTTTTGAGCTAGAGTAGAAGATGCAAAAATTGGTGCCCTATGTGTAATCAGAGGCTGCATAAAAGTATTTGATTACAAACATGCAGAATTCATCTCTCCAGGATTGTTGCACTTGGAAACTCTAGCTGTTTAAACCTAAATCCTGGAACCACAACCTGCTCATAAACATCCAAGATATGTTGATAGCAAGTCTCTGCAAACTCTATCATAGCAATTTGTAAATGCTGGAAGTAATCTTGAGAAAATTCACCAATTGGCAGAAAAAGCTTCCATTGTCCCTTAACATGGCAGCCAATTGAAGGATTCTTTGCAAAACCTAACCTTTGGACAAACCCCTCAGGTCTGAGGCCCTTCATATTTATTTCAAAACTTTCCTGAGTAGAGATAATGTGAGGCAAATCCAATCATCAACTTGACAGCAAGAGATGGAAGGAGAATAATGACAAAATTCAAAGGGTCCCATCACACCTGTTCAAGTGACAGAAGGATACTATCATGAAGAACCAGGAGAATTTCTAACCTGCTTTGGAACCCCATTGGACAAACTCTTTCGTGATCTGAAAGGTTTCTGCACTGTGACTGACAAAATTTGTACTGGAGAGCATCCCCTAGGTATTGGCATGGTTTGGTATATGAGTGATGGAGAACTGTGGATGGGCCCAGGCAGAGCACCTTTCTTCAAAGCACTTCCCCTTGGAGTTGCTGCTGGAGGTGTTCTCATTGACTGTGGTGGAAGGGGTCCCTGTTTCCACACCAGATTATTCTTTAACATAAATCGCACTTTCTTTTTCTTTGCTGAAGAATTGCTCCCTGTTGCAGGTGTGTCCACTTTGGAAGGCAATAGCTGCATGACTTCTGCTCCAGAGGATGGTTCACTCTCTTCACCCTTCTTTCCTCTCTTCCTCTTCTTTTTGCTGCCAGTGTTGACAGGAGAGAGTAAACCCCCAAAGTTGGACTCAAAACTTTCCTGGTCATTGATTAATGCAAACTTCTGTTCAAGATTGGAAATCACAGCATCATTGATAATGCTAATGTCTACAGATGATTCACCACCCCTTACCAAAGAGCTGTCTCTGATCTCTTCACCTGTTTGTTGAACTGCAAGAGGTATAAGTCCTTCATCATCCTTTTTCACATTTGCAACAGCATCACTGACGACCCCATCCACCTCTGCCTCTCCTCCAGTTCTAGCCTCTAAGCTACCTGTCCAGAATGCAGGACCTGGAAATTGTTCAATTATCTACCCCAAGATAATGCTTCACTAGAAGATGTTTCTTAGCAAAGCTCATGAGATCAATCTAAAATCACTGGACAAAGCAACATGACCAAAATAATACTACATACCTTCATGGCTCAAACCTTGTCTTAAAAGTTTTGCATTTCCAGCTGATTTCCTTTGCTTCTTGGACTTCTTCATCTTCTTCTTAGGGTTTCCCCCTTTTCCTAACACTTGAGACTGTTCTCCATCCATTATAATCTGAACCACATGCTCTCCAGCAACATTCCCACTGTTCACCTGTACACTGATTGCTTCTACTAGTGTCTTCTCTGCAGGGTTGATTGACCCAGTGTTCTTATTTCCAATCCCTAAATCCTTCACTTTTCTTTTCTTTTTGCTTAAGCCCTCAGTGTCTTCATGGGCTCCTACAGCCTTGCTCTTTTTCTGCTTGTCCTGTAACTTCCCTGAAGCCATTCGCAACCCATCTCCCACATTGCCATCATACCTGTGCACAGCAAATGCCTGCTCAGCTTTCAATGAACTGATGTCTACACCTGCCACAGCAACAAGCTTCTCCAGTTTGCTGAAGCAATCACAAATCTCATAAAGGACCTTCCGATTTGCCTGTGGTGTAGACGAAGCAGATGCTAATGCAAAGAGTCGAGTCACCAAAGGCAGTGATAGCACCTGGGCACCAAATGTCTCATCCTCCCTGTCCAGTTTACTTTCCTGTTTCCTGCTGATAAATCCCTGGGCATCTTCAAGAAGAGAATTGAACACCCTCTCTCTCACTCTTTTCAGAAGAGACTTGTCAGAGGAAGCAGCAATAGTTGAGTAGAACGGCTCAAGCATAAGCCCAAGAGTGTGCGATGACAAAGGCTGAACTTTTCGCAGCTCATCAAGGAAGATATCAGTCATGTGGAGATTGATCCCCAGTGCTGGAAACTCATCCTTCACCAGAAGTGCTCTCTCTACCAAAGCATTCATGAATTTCTCCACCGTGCTATCTTCCCACTCATGCTTTTGAAGAACCGCAAACACACGGACAAGAACCTGTCTTAACAAGAGATAAAACTTGTCCAATCTTAACCTGTCTATCCCACCCCATTCTCTCCTCATGGTCGAAAGAAACACCTTGAAAAACTCCACCGATAGCTTCAAATCCAAGTTCTCCAGAACAGCCGCAAGCCTATCAATCAGATCAGCTTGAACTGGAGCTTTATCAGCATGCCACACACAGTAGAATAAACCCTTCCATATCTTCTTCAACTCATCCTCTCGCACTTCCTGCAAGCATCCAAAACACATCTCGCTGCATTAAAAAACCACGCCCTGAAAAAGATACACAAGCCAACAAAAAACCAAAAGAAGGAAAAGAAAAAAAACTGCAAGGGTGGAAAAAAGCTGGAAAAGAGAAATCAATCAAAAAATGGAGAAGCATTAGCACCAGAAACAAACTCATGAAAAAGAAAAAACCCTAAGCTTCTCTTACCTGCTGACAAGCGAGCCAGAGAACAAGCAAACCCATGCCTTTCTCTCGGGTTCTCACGTTCGACGATGCCAACTTCCGCGCAAAACTATAACTACCAGTTGCAACCCCCTTCTCCTCCATCTCTCGCTCTCTCTATCTCAGAGTGCACAAACAGTTTCCACACAATGGCTGCACGAAACAAGCTCCACCTTCGAACAAACCCTAAAACTGATTGAGCGTACAAACCCTGAACAGCAGCGCCTCGGGAGACATCCACAGACAAAGAAACAACAAACCGCAAAAGCACAAATGCGAACAAAACTAAAATCAGAGGAGATAAAATAAATTGATCGACGTTATAGACCATTCACACTTGTGGATACGTTGGGGATTAGGGTTACGTTAAAGAATTGCTACCTTTGTCCAGATGTACAAAAAGTATTGCTGCAATTATTTTTCCCCCAGTCTGCCATTTGCCCTATTTTCTTTCACCTTGGCATTTCTAGACATGTTTTGGGCATCTTAGGGGTGCTAGTGGGCATGTAACATGCTTCAAGACCCTCAACACATGATACATAACATGTTCCATGCCCCTTGGTACTTGTAACATGGGAGGTTATGGGTGCAAAACATGACGAGGTGAAAAAAAGGGGCCAGCAGCAAATTGTGGAAAAAATTGCAATAATGTTCCTATACTAATTGCATTAACAACTATGAACAAATGTAATATTAGGGCCAAACTCCTATCTTGTTTT
>Ga0116226_10002106_pt1 | contig 17269 bp, 17 predicted proteins | sample S1TSphfallax_FD_89692 | JGI IMG/M metagenome (GOLD analysis project Ga0116226, IMG submission 89692) | Host-associated microbial communities from peat moss isolated from Minnesota, USA - S1T2_Fa - Sphagnum fallax MG | ecosystem: Host-associated > Plants > Peat moss > Unclassified | place: USA... | reverse complement strand
TTGGTAATAATGAAGCTGAATTTTCGTAGGAATACTTGACTGTATTTCAAGAAAATTCAGCTTTATTAGTGCCAATAAAGACGAAGTAAGAAATCACAAGTTTTGAATCATGAGCGGTATATATGCTACTGCAATGAAAGACCCTGCACCATAGCCTTGCTTTCCTGCCTTGCTTTTCTATAACTTTGTGAAGGTTGGGGCGTGTTTTTGTTCACTTTGACAGTATCCTGCCAGGGACGGTTTTCTTTTCCAACAGGAGCTTTTACCTCTATCTTATCCTCCACACGCTTTACCTCGTAGCCATCCTGAATCAGCCCCTGCCGGCTTAATTCCTTCACGGCTTTTTCCAACTGGCGATCCTTCCGCCATTCTTTTAAGGAGTGGGTAAGTTTTTCCATGGTTACGGCTAAAAACCCCGTCCAGCCCAATTCTTTTACGACCAGACGACCCTGCTCGGATGTACATTGTTCTTCTGGATTATTGCCTTTATAGACGCTATATTGTGTGTTGTTTTTTACTAATCTATCATAATGATCGGGAGAATTTTTCTGAATATCCTCCAGGCTGGCATCGTGGTTGGCAAACCATCTATTCAATCCCGCAGAAAGGTCTTTAGGCATTATGCTGTACAAGAATCGTCCTATACCCCACGAAACCGTATCCAGACTCGGCAAATTATGCTTTTCTGCTTTAAGTCCCGCCTGTGTAACTACCACATCCCCTATTAACACCGTTGCCATGCTGATGGCACGCGAAACCCATAAGTCAAAAGGACTATGTTTTTGAATCTTTTTACCCACCTCCTGAGCAATTTTTTCTTCAACCGTTTTAGGATCCTTAAGCGGTTTCAACTCATCGGGCAGTACATCAGCATCCTTGCCAAGCAGTTTGTTAATGCCGTGTGCCAGCCTGTCTCCATAATGGATGAGGGGCTGCATGATAGCAGTAACTGTAATGCCAGCAATGAACATGAAACACATTTCCACCGCAGAACGTATGCCTTTTCCTAAAGAAGAACTCTCATCCCCCGCAACACCTGCCACCTTGCTTATGCCACCAATAATATCTTCACGCAGCTTCTTGGTTTCAGGACGCGAATTGAAAATATAGGTAAACACCAGTGAAAGAGTGGAATTCCCAACAAAACCAATACCAAAAAACGTAAATAACTTCATGAACTTGCCACCGAAAGTATCGGCAATCTTTTGTTCTTGTGGCTTATTCAGGTCTGTTTCCAGCTTTTTTTCTGTGGATTTGGATTCTGGCTCAGGCAAAGGGGTATGCACCAAGGGTGCATCAGTGGTCTGTATTGCTTTTTCTCCTGCGGGAACCTGCATTTTCGCTTAACTCTCTTTGCTTTATACTTCCTTACTATAGTATAATAATATGACAGTTTGATGAAGTTTTTCTCATTTGCCTGAACGGGTTTTAGATTGTGTCATGTATAGGAAAGCGGGTTTTTCTATACATGTTCAGTTTATCATGGGTACGAAAGTGCGTTTTCTTGCCCATGAAGTTACCTATTGACATTACTTGGCTCATTTTTTCCTTACAAACTTATTGAGCCTGTTGCCGTTTTTGCTTCCGCGTTCAGGAATTTTCGGTAGCTATTGCCTGTGGCTGCTCTAAACGAGGTTTGTGTTTCTGTTTCTACCTGTTTTATGGTCTCTTTGGGGGATATTACCTGTACGTTCTCTACCGCATGGGGAGGATTTTCTTTTTTCCCAAACCAGTCGCTTTTGGCAATCGTGCGACTGCTTACATAGATTAAGCCAGCAGAAATAGCGGTATAAATCGTCTCCAGTGTCAACGCCCAGCCTATGGTTTTTACCTGAGCTAGATTTTGTGTGGTTGCTTGCGGTTTTAGTTGCTGCCAGGCATTTGCCAACAGCGTACCAGCGTTTTGAGCCAGCTTTTCCGAATATTTACCAATTCCCATATCGATCGTGAGCATCGTCGCCAATACGGTGATTCTTCCCCCAATAATACTAAACCAGCTTTGTTTGGGTTCTTCTTTCTGACTCGCTGGATCTACAGGTTTGGCATGAAAATAGCGTTCATTGAGGGAATCAAAATAGCCCGCTATTTGCGTACGCCTGTCTTCAAAATATTTGATGGGAGCAAGGAAAAAGGTGCCAGCACCAAATGAAATCAGGACATTGCCCAACTGCTCTGCCGTTTGTGACTGTTTTTCGGGATTATTAGCATGGATGTGCAAAATGGAGAGGGCTTTTTGCGTTTTTTCCACTACCCCTTCACAAAATCCCTTATAGCCCTTGCCAGATTCACCCATAGCTTTGGCATATAAAGCAAATGCTGACCAGACTAACACGACACCAAAGGCAATGGCGGTATAAAAAACGGCATCAAACGCCTTATTCCCAAACGAACGATGTTTTTTCTTTTCGCTCTCTGGTGTGTCTTCTTTTAATAGTATAAAACGCTCTTTTTCATCATGTATCATGGCATAAGGTTTCTCTTAAACAAGCTGCATTTGGGCATTATTGGCTTCCATTTTTTGTAGCGTAGCTGCATCTGCTTTTGTCTCCGCCAGAGGCTCACGACCAGCACTCCAGCTTGGAGCAGGAGCAGTGACCTTACGCAGATAGGGTACAGCAGCATTTGCACCAGTAGCCGTCACTACTTTCCTATCATGCAGTTGTTCTTCTGCCTGGGCGACCACGGTTTCGGGTTCCGTTTTCGGGGTTTTGGTTGCAGATTCCTGTTTGGCTGTCGCCGAAGCAGTCTCTACAACAGGCTCTTCTTTTTTAATTCCCAAACCGGCGAGGAATCGGCTGGAAACCAAAAGTCCAATGGTACATACGGAAGTATAAAATGCCTCAAAAACAGAAGTGACTGCAAGATAGGGAATATCCATATTAGGCACTATTTTTTGTATCTTCGTATGTTCTACCAGCCATTTTCCGAATTTTTCACCTGGATGATTGAACAATATATCGTTGAAGGAAGTTCCATTATGTTTCTTGCTTAATGCAACCGCTGTGGGCAAGACGATACCTGCGGTTAACAATCTTCCACCCAGCACACTTCCCCATGTCTGCTTTGGCTCCTGCGTATAAACCGCTTCATTTTCAGGTTTGGTTCCCCATTTTTCATCCAAGGCTTTTGCCCACTGAGCCTTCATGTCCTCCATTAACTTGACAAGCACTGCCATAATGGAGCCGTCTACGAAGGAAAAAAATATCATTTTTGCCATTTCGGCATTTCCATCTGTTCCGTCTGCTTTATCTTTTATACCAATTTTTCCAAGAATATCTTTTTTAAACCAGTCACCCCTGTTCTTAAACCATTGCCCTACCTTGCCATAAGCAGGCTTGCCCTCCGCATTTATATTCCCACCTGCCTTGGTAAGGTAGGTAGCCACTACGGAAACAAGAAATACAGCAGTGTTATTAAAGCCACCATAAATCCAGAAAGTCAGCCATTTTTGAGCAGCAGTAGCAGGAAGTTTTTCTTTTTTCGTACTTTTAAGAGATTCCAAGGTTTTCTCATCCTGCTTCAGCTCCTGCTCTACTCCCTTGACATGAGAGTCCACATTGGGCGGAGCTTCCGTCCCTTCTTTTAGTCCTGTCTTATTTTCTGGGTTTGACATAACAAATTCCTAGGGTTAATAATGACTACATTCAAAATATAGACTACTGCTTTTAAAGAAAATAGTAAAGTGACAATTCTGTGACTATATGCTGATTAAACAAAAATAAAATGTATAATATAGAATTACACAAAAATAAACAGTGCAATAAGGCATAGCTTCATGAGTGAAAAAACTTTTAAACCACGGATTTTCTCAGGTGTTCAACCCACTGGAAACCTGCATTTAGGCAATTATCTGGGAGCTATTCGTAACTGGGTGGCGTTACAGGCACAGTTTGACGATTGCATTTATGGGATTATGGATTTACATGCGATTACGGTTCCGCAATCCCCCGAATCCTTGCGAAATGCAACCTATGAAGTGGCGGCTTCGCTGATTGCCTGTGGTATTGATACGCAAAAAAGCATTATGTTCCCGCAATCCAGCGTTTCAGCCCATGCGGAACTGGCGTGGATTCTGGGTTGCCAAACCCCGCTAGGCTGGCTCAACCGCATGACGCAATTCAAGGATAAAGCAGGCAAGCAGCAGGATAAATCAGGGTTGGGGCTTTATGCCTATCCCGTGCTGATGAGTGCCGATGTGCTTGCCTATCAGGCGACGCATGTACCTGTCGGGGATGACCAGAAACAGCATGTGGAACTGATGCGGGATATTGCGGGAGCTTTTAATCGCAATTATGCAATAGACTATTTCCCGCTGCCCGAACCCCTCATTCAGCCCACCGCTGCCCGCATCATGAGCTTGCGGGACGGCAGGAAGAAAATGAGCAAGTCTGATGATTCCGACTATTCCCGCATTAATTTAACCGATGATGCGGAGACTATCGCCCTTAAATTCCGCAAGGCGAAGTCCGATACGATTGTAGGAATCAGCTATGATGTGGAAAATCGTCCCGAAGTTGCCAATCTGTTACAGATTTATAGCAGTCTGGGGAATATTTCGCTGGAAAAAACAGTAGAACAGTTCGAACATGCGAGTTTTTCTGACTTCAAACAGGCACTTTCCGATCTTGCCATTGCACAATTTGCTCCTATTACCAGCGAAATGCGTAAGCTCATGCAGGATAGGGCTTATCTGGATAAGGTGTTGCGTGAAGGAGCGGAACGTGCCAATGCCATCGCCAGTGAAAAACTGAAAGAGGTTAAGCAAATTGTGGGGTTTTTTGAGTTTTTGCCTATACCCTAACCGATAACGGAAACACCCATACCAAAAATATTACCCAATGTGTGATTATAATAGGCATGTACCACAGCATACACCATAACTCCCACCAGCGTAGCCAGTCCCATAAAGATTAACATTTTTCCTTGTGTTTTTACTGTCATACCTTTCCTCATAATAAAGCCGGCACACCTGAATGTGCCGGCTTTAAATCATTGTGTGTTGATTAGCGTTTGATAGAAGAAATTTTGGTTCCTTCAATGCTGACACCTGCCATCAATCCCTGCTGGTCAAAGATAAAAGCATATGCGTCATCTTTAAGCGAAGAAGTGGAAAGGTTTTTAGCCACCCCTTCATCCACTACCACAACAGTGGGGCCTACGCCAATTTCCCAGCCGCGTGTCTCATGGATATATTTAACCGCTTTATTGCTCATCAGGAATACCGCATAACCGTAAGATTGAACTCCAGCCTGTAATCCCGCTGAACCCGTTACCGAATTATAATAGCCCTGTACCGTGTCATTTTTCAGCAACTCCCCTTCACCATAGCTGCCACCAAATACCAGACCAGCCTTTACAATATTAGGGAAAATCAATATCGCTTTTGCACTCCGCGAAATTTTCTCTGCGGTCGGGTTTGATTTATAGAGCATCTGCAATGCCTGAGAAGATTCCCTGTTCAAATCTTCAGCGGTAGCAGCCATTGCACTATTTGCCAGCACACAAAACGAAGCGACGACAAAAAGATTGCGTATCGTCATTATCGGGTTTTTCATAATTTATTTCCTTGGTTGTTTGAATGTAACAAGGAAACTTTTATGGGTTATGCCGTTTGTTTTCGATGCAAAATTACTTGAATTATATAAAGAAATGGTAAAGTTCCCCGAAGCATGAATGTATCCAGGCTTCGGGTATAATCTCCTAATGATGCACCCCTATCGTGTGCAGCGTATTACTGATACTATGCGAATCGGGTGCAGGAGCTGTTTCACTGCTGCCATGCCCTGTTGTGCCATTTGTGCCTGTAAATAACACTCCCGCATCGACGGCTCCCGTCAGGCTGCCTGAAGGAGTCAGAGCAGAAAGCGTAATAGCATGATCCGTCAGTGAATTTCCCACATCATTAGCGGGGGTGTTGGCAAGCAGCCCGTGCGTATCCTGTACGGTCTGCACCACGGGAACAGATTGCGTGGAAGGCAGCGGAATATTGATAGACGAGGAAGCTCCGTGATTATCATTTACCGCCAGGGATAGCGTGGGAGTGTTGCTGATAAGATTACCAGCATCACCTGACAGGGTAGAAACAATGGGTGCTGTGGGATGCTCTACGGTAGCGGGCGTATTTGCCACGATACTGGTTGCATCTCCTGTTACCGTATTGGCTACAGGTGCAACGGTGTTACCTATCGCTCCTGCATCACTGGTTACGGTGCTGATAACGGGAGCCAGTATATTCTCTGTCCCCCCAACTCCATTCGTAACCGTTGCGACGGGATTGCTGGCAATAGACGAAACGGTGCTTTCTACGGGGGAAACGGTATTTTCTACGGTTCCTATTGTATTACCAATGGCTCCTGCTGCTGCACCCGCATCCCCTGTTACCGTGCTGATAACGGGAGCGATTACATTCTCCGTACTTCCAGCCACATTGCTTAGGGTTCCGACGGGATTACCAGCAACAGACGAAACGGTGCTTTCTATAGGGGCAGCCGTATTTTCTACGGTTCCCACGACCGCTCCCGTATCATTGGTTAGCGTACTGGTAATGGGGGCAATGGTATTTTCTGCATTCCCTACGATATTCGTCACCGTAGCGGCGGGATTACTGATAATACTGCCTGCATCACCCACTACGGTATTTGCCACAGGAGCAACGATATTTTCTACCGCCCCTATCGTATTTCCACCCAATGCGGATATATTGCCTGTCGTACTACCCACATCACCCGTTACGGTGCTGATAACAGGAGCGACGATATTCTCCGCACCTCCAGCCACATTGCTTAGGGTTCCAACGGGATTGCTGGCAATAGAAGAAAGGGTGCTTTCTGTAGGAGCAACAGCATTTTGCAAGGTTCCAACTACTGCCCCCGCATCATTGGTGAGCGTACTGGTAATGGGGGCAACGGTATTTTCTACCGTTCCTATTGTATTACCTATCGCTCCGCCTGCGACATTCATTACCGTACCCGTGACCGTGTCAATCACAGCAGCAGGGTTACTGATAATGCTGCCTGCATCACCTAACGTACTACCCAACACAGGAGCAATCGTATTTTCCACGTTTCCTGCTACATTGCCAAGCGTAGCGGAAGCATTGCCTGCTACTGCCCCAACATCACCCGTTACCGTGCTGATAACAGGAGCCAGTATATTTTCCGCACCCGCAACTACATTGGTCAGGTTTGCAACCGTATTTTCTACGGTAGTGAGCAGATTACCCACCACAGGAGTTAGCGTATCGCCACCCGTTCCAATGGTGATCGTATTGCCATCAAGAATATTATTGATATTCAGAGTATTATTATCCAGCAGATTGCTTATCAGGGAGGGATGATCGTTATTGCTGCCACCAGAGCCACCATTCCCATTATTATTTGTGATATTATTAATATTAATAAGAGAATTACCCCCTACACTGATGAGAGGGTCGTTGGTAATGTTCAGGATAGTATTCCCATTATTCGTATTCCCATTATTCGTATTCGTAATATTATTAATGATATTATTATCGGTAATATTGAGTAGATTCAATTCGTTATTGGTTATATTATTGGTGGTATTGGTAATACTGCCTATCGTAGTGTTACCTCCACTCCCTCCATTGCCCGTGATGTTAATATCATTGATGTTGATGTCACCATAGTTGATAGTGGTGGGATGCGGGCTATTAATCGTGAAAATACTTTCCCTATTGTCATTATTGGTCGTGTTATTCTGCGTATAGTTATTTTCTACATTGCTGATATTGCTGGTATTTTCCGTATTATTATAGGTATTATTATAGATATTTCCAGAACCACTTTCATTAGGCTGTGTATTGGCATTATTGGTTGTGCTACTGTTATGGGTAGTCTCATTGCTACTGGTGCTGTTCGGAAAGGTACTGCTCGCAGCAACACCATTATTCGCACCAGAAACAGGGGGCTGGCTGGCAGAAGCAGGAGCGGAAGATACATTCTGCACGCCTTGCGGGTTTTGCAGCGTACCACTGCCAAGCGTAGTATTTTGCTCAACATTACTTCCTGTATCGCTGTTACTCACAGGCAGACTGCCCGCAGGAGGCAAAAAGGCGGAAGGCTCCCTGAGTCCACCTGATTGTGAAACGTAAGCAGGAGCTTTTTCTTCGTTGTTGGTCGTGCCATTCAAATGATGCTGGGCATGTTCATCATAATTGATAACTACCCCGATATTGAGGTTTCCCGTAGCAGAAAGATTTTCATGATCCACTCCCTGCTGTTCTGCACCATACAGATCTGCCTCTAAAGGGCGGGTTCCACTACCTTCCAGAGGAATACCTGCGAAAAACATATTTGCCATGACCTTTACTCCCTATAATTGCTTTAGTATTTGGATAATACACGCAAAAGATTAATAATTAGTTAAAAGGTTGTGCATGATATTATTATATTCAATTAAAGGTTGTAATAATTTACTGAATAGCCACATAAGCAGTTTTACTCACCGCAACGCTTTTTAACAAGGTTCCACTCTGTGTATATTGGACTACCTGACTATTCGTATGATCGCCCAGCCAGATATTACCGCTAGCGTCAATCGCTATCCCGTAAAGCTGAACCGCAAACGTCGCTGATAAATCGCTTTGATATACGCCACTGGCATTATATTTATGGACTGCTTTATTATCCGTAACCCAGAAATTGCCTGCTGCATCAAAGGCAATCCCTGCATAAGTCGAGCTTTTGGCAGTAAAACTGCTGCATGAGCCAGCAGTGGTGCATTTATAAAAAGCAGCATGACTATAGCTGGTTATCCAGAGGTATCCGGAACTATCAATAGCAATCGCAGAAGGGCCTGCCCCCAGCGACATCGTAAAGCCCCCAATATAGGCTCCTGTGGAAGTGTTAAATTCCTGTACCCTGTTATTATCATGATCAGGAACCCAGAGATTACCCGAAGCATCCAGTGCAATGCCTGATTCAAAGCCGTTAAAGTTGAATTGCCCTGATAAAATTCCAGCCGAACAATAACAACTGGAGGCGGTAGGAAGGCAAACCCCCAAATGCCCCGCAAGTGCGACGATGGTCGTCACGATGATATTTAAAATACTATTTAGCGTATTTTGTACAATACCCGAGCAGACATCCAGCAGCGATCCCCCAATGCTCATTTGCCAAGCCCCCGCATTGGTAAATTTCTGGAGACGTTCGACGATATTATCAGACACCCAGATATTGCCGCTTGTGTCCACCGTTATACCCGCAAAGCCCGTAAATTCATTATCCGATGTGCCAAACGAGCCAAAACTCAATTTCAAATTCCCATTAAGATCGAACTTTTTGACCTGGTAATTAGTATAATCCACCGCATACAGAAACTGCTGATAGATAATAACACCCGAGAGGTTGGGAGCGATGAAGGTAAGCGGGCAGGCGGGATTTCCCGTAGCGGTAACAGTAATACTCCCACCGTTTAAGTCGAGGGAAGGCGTAAGCTGGATGCCTTGGGAGGCGGAATCGACTGCTCCCACGGTATAGTTGAAGGTGAGTATGGGTGAGCCACTACCACTACTATAGTTTGCGTAGGCGACATTGCTGGTTCCAATTCCGTCAGTGGATACCCCCGTAATCGCACTGAGTTTAAGGCGAGGTGTTCCCGTCACGGTAACGCTGGCAGGATAGATCAGTTTAAAACTTAAGACGCTGCCATATTTATAGGTTCCATTAGCAGGAGTCACGACCTTCAGCCCGCCCTGCATGGCAAGTGGCAGTTGGTTAATATTCCAGCTTCTGCTCCTGTAGGTGACAAAGTCATCAAACGTAGCGGTAGTCGCCTGTTTCACCAAGCTATTTGCTGGTGTAATAAGATTAAAGCTGCTATTGACATGGGCATTCGTTAATTCGGAAACGTCCGAAGAGCCGCTATTCAGCCTTGCTCCACTGCCACTTGTACCCGCCAGCGGAATCCAGGCTCCATGCCCGTCTTTGCCGTGACTTACCAATGCTACTACGGAATTGACTGCAACGCTGTTATCGGTAATGCTGATTGCCCCTCCCAGACTATTGCTATTCCAGCACTTTACCGCATTCGTATCAACATGATAGCTGATTGCACGCCCATAGCCGTCAAGGGCATAGTCGCTACTGATACCCAGGGTTTTATAAGGCACACCGCCCACGGCTACCTGATTGGCAGTATCTTCCAGTGGAACGGAAGGCGTACCCGTCTTGCAACTATAAATCCCGCTGCCCTGTGCCGTTATCCCCGCATTACCCGCATTTGTGGGTTGCGAAGGGTCAGAAGGACACGGCAATCGCCCGTTTTTAATCAGGTAATTATGGAGCGAATCCAGTACATAGTCCAGCTTGCGACTGCTTTGCATGTCTGCATTCAAACCGCTCTGCTGGGCGGGCAGACTGGCTACCAGTACCAATCCCCCCACCGTCAGCAGGATGCTGAGCTGGATTAACGTGAACCCTTGCCTTGGCATGGTACTATCTATTGAGATTTTGAATGAAAAAGAGCAGGTGCAGCATGAATATTCTCCTTTTGCGAGTGTATAAATATACCTAAGGTTGTTTTATCAACCAAAAATACACCCTATAGATGAATAAATGCTTAACTGCACAATCTTTAATTGTATTCTTGAAATCTGTTTAGAATCTTTTTTGACGATGGATTTTTAGAGCATTTTGTATGAAAAATCAGGTGTAATTTGCAGAAATAGTGGTATTATACCCGATTTTGCAGCCCCCATTGCCAAAAATAGGCGTTAAAAAAGATTCTAAACAGGGTAATAAGAGCAGCATATATGACCAAACATAATAAATTACGCTATCAAAGTAAGGGTAATGTCTTCCCCAGTATTCTTTTATCGGGTAAGGTGCATTTGCGGGAAGCAGAGAAAAAGCCTGTTATACAGGCTGATTATGAGTATGATTACGAGGAAGAGGAAGAAGAAACAGCGGAAACAGAGGACACTTTTCCTGAAATACCTGAACCCAAACCTGAAATCATCCTTCAGAAAGGAGATATTCAGATTTTTCTCAGTACGGATAATCAGGTTTATAATGCCAATGTAGGGGATTTTTCCTATATTGGACTGGAAGGCTACCTTAAAGCCAATGTGTTTGATGGCAAAGGCTGGAAACCCTTATCTTTGGAAGAGTTTTTCCCTGATAGAGAGCATTATTTCAGCAAACGCGAGCGACCACTCGATACCTTCCTTTTCTGCCTGCCGACACTGGAAAATAGCAAAGGCATAGAGATTGTGCGAACATACCGTGAACATTATCGTATTAAAACACCAGGGGACTAAAATCATGAACGAATCTGCCTTTAAAGGAGAACGTATTGCGAAAGTCATCGCACGCAGCGGGCTATGTTCACGCCGTGATGCCGAAAAATGGATTGAAGCCAAACGGGTGAGTGTCAACGGGAGTGTTATTAGCAGTGCTGCCTTAAACGTCACGGAAAAAGACATTATCACGGTGGACGGCAAGGCAATTTCCGAACCTCAGGAAAAACGCCTCTGGCTTTATTATAAACCCACAGGACTTATCACCAGTCATAAGGATGAACTGGGCAGGAAAACCGTTTTTAATTCCCTTCCCAAACACCTTCCACGGGTGATTTCAGTCGGAAGGCTGGATCTGAACTCCGAAGGCTTGCTGCTACTCACCAATGACGGCGAACTGGCTCGCTATATTGAACTACCCGCTACGGGCTGGAAACGCCATTACCGCGTAAGGGTCTATGGATTAACCGATATGCGGATGCTGGATAAAATCAGAGGTAGCAGCACCATAGACGGCGTGCAATATCATAATGTGGAAATTGAGCTGGAGGGTGGGAGCCAGACGGGACGTAACCTCTGGTTGCATGTCACGCTCACGGAAGGCAAAAACCGTGAAATCCGCAAGTTGTTTGAGTCCATTGACTGCTCGGTCAGTCGCCTGATTCGTACCGCTTACGGATTTTTCCAGTTAGGCAATATGCAGCCCGAAGAACTGCGTGAAGTCCCCCGCAAGGTGATGCTGGAACAGTTTGGTAAAAAGTTGTTGGGATAGTTCATGCTGGAGAAATTCCTCATCCATGAAATTTTTACCTTTTTCATTATCTTCTGCCGTATCGGGGCTGCCATTACCCTGCTGCCAGGGCTGGGTGAAAGCTATGTTTCTGCCCGTATTCGCCTTATTATTGCCCTTGCCATCTCTTTTATTCTCATGCCCCTGCTTGCCAGTCAGATACCTTCTATTCCTGAAAGCCTGCTGAGCCTTACCCTGATGATTACGGGCGAGATTGTGGTGGGGCTGTTTATTGGAACCGTCTGCAAAATTCTTATCAGTGTAACCCACGTTGCGGGCATGATTATTTCGCTTCAGATGGGGATTTCTTCGGCGGTTATTTTTGATCCCAACCAGAGCAGCCAGGGCTCACTGATTGGTAATATGTTCGGGCTGATGACTATTCTCCTGTTATTTGCAACCGATATGCACCTTGTGATGCTGCGGGGCGTGACGGAAAGCTATAGCATATTTGCGGTGGGAAAATACCCGCCCCTGCATGATTTCGCCATGACGATTGCCCATTTGACTGCGGATAGTTTCACTATGGCGGTGCAGATTTCCGCTCCCTTTATCGTAACAGGTACGCTGCTTTTCCTCGCTGCGGGCATTATTGGCAGGCTGATGCCTACGCTACAGGTGTTCGGTATTCTTGCCGCTCCGCAATTACTCCTGGGCTTTTCCCTGCTCATCAGTATTTCCAGTGCCATGATGCTGTATTATATGGAATTTTACCGAGAGAAAATTGCTTTTGTCTTTGGGTATTTATAGGAGCAGGTTACTCCTCATCACCAAGCAAATCCAGTTGTGCCAGTGCCGTTTTAGGCAAGGCTACGCCTATATGTGCAAATGCTTTTGGTGTCAACACCCTGCCCCTTGGGGTACGCTGGACAAAGCCGCACTGCATAAGATACGGTTCTATCGTTTCTTCAATCGAATCACGCTGTTCAGAAAGCCCCGCTGCCACTGTCTCTACCCCCACGGGGCCTCCATTATAATGGTTCGCAATGAAAGAGAGGTAGCGATGATCGGAAGCATCCAGCCCGATAGCGTCCACTTCCAGACGCAACAGGGCGTTATTTGCCAAGTCCTGTTCAATACGACTGCTACCAGCCGCTTGTGCAAAATCACGGGTACGTCGCAAAAGCCGTAAGGCAATACGGGGTGTGCCGCGTGAACGCCTTGCTATCTCCAGTGCTGCTTCAGGGGTAATAGGCGTTTTTAATACGCTCGCTGCCCGTTCAATCACGATTTTCAGATCAGTTGGGTCATAAAATGTCAATCGCAGGGGAATGCCAAAACGATCCCGTAACGGGTTGGAAATCAACCCCAAACGGGTAGTTGCTCCCACTAACGTAAAAGGCGGAATATCAATTTTGAGTGTACGGGCGGCCGGGCCTTCCCCTATCATCAAATCCAGCTTGAAATCCTCCATAGCAGGATATAATACTTCTTCAATAACAGGATTAAGTCGATGAATTTCATCAATGAATAACACATCATTTGGTTGCAGGTTGGTTAAGATCGCTGCAAGGTCTCCCGTTTTGGTGATGATGGGAGCAGAGGTAGAGCGAAATCCCACCCCCATTTCCGCTGCAATAATCTGTGCAAGCGTGGTTTTGCCTAACCCTGGAGGGCCATAAAGCAGGGTGTGATCCAGTGCCTCGCCTCTTTTTCTTGCCGCTTCCACAAAAATACCGAGATTTTCACATAAGTCTTTCTGTCCCGTAAAATCCGTGAAGCGGGAAGGACGCAATGTCTGCAACGCCACATCTTCTTCCTGCAATGCTGCATTGGTAATTCGTCCGTTTTCCATAGATAGTATTCATGCTTCAAAAAGGGTTTTTTTGAAACATTAGAAGCAGTATATCGTTTATGCAAGCGGGGAATCCGCAAAACAGATTTTTATTGTATCATTGCCTTTTAATATGATAAGGGAAGGAATGATAGCGAGAATATTGACAATAGCAGGTTCGGATTCAGGTGGTGGAGCAGGGATTCAGGGCGATATAAAAACCATTACCTGCCTGGGGGGTTATGCTGCTTCCGCTATTACTGCCTTAACCGCTCAAAATACGTTAGGTGTGTTTGGGATTCATGACGTGCCGGAAGCTTTTATTGCACAGCAGATTACGCTGGTGCTGGAGGATATAGGGGCGGATGCCATTAAAACGGGGATGTTGCATAAGACTGGCGTTATTGAAACGATTGCAAACGTGCTGGATGCCTATCCTGACATTCCTTTGATAGTCGATCCCGTAATGGTGGCAAAAGGCGGAGCTGCCTTGCTGGAACCTCAAGCTATAGCTGCCATGACGACGTTGTTATTCCCCAAAGCTATGCTCATTACTCCTAATATACCTGAAGCAGAACTTTTATTGGGCTATAAAATAGAAAAGGTGGAAGTTATGAAAAAAGCTGCCGAACAGCTTTTGCAATTTGGATCGGGGGCAGTATTGTTAAAGGGCGGACATTTGGAGGCAAGCGAAGAAGTGACAGATATACTGGCGACTTCCCAAGGATTGCAGCTTTTTACCTCACCTCGTATTAAAAGTCGTCATACGCACGGGACGGGTTGCTGCCTTGCTTCTGCTATTGCCACTTTTACAGGGCAGGGATTTTCGCTTGAGAGTGCGGTAGAAAAAGCAAGGGAATATGTCCTGCAAGCCATTATGACAGCACCCTTTATTGGCAAGGGACACGGGCCACTCCATTTCAACTTGGGTATAAGCAAATGATAGGCAGATTACGGGGCAAAATAGAGCAGATAGATAATGAATCCGTGATTATGGACGTAGCAGGCGTGGGCTATCAGGTGTTTTGCGATGCCCGCACGCTTTCCCATCTTGCCAGTCAACAGGATCCTGTAACCCTTATCATTGAAACGCATGTAAGGGAAGATCATATCCATCTGTTTGGATTTGAAGATGTAATAGCACGCGACTGGTTTCGCACCCTTACCACCGTGCAGGGAGTGGGAGTAAAAATGGCGATGGCGATACTCGGGCTTTTTATGCCTTCGCAACTACTCACTATTATTGCTGCCAAAGATACGAAATCCCTTACCAAAGTAAGCGGGGTAGGGGCTAAACTGGCAGAACGCATTACTACGGAACTAAAGAATAAAGTCACCAAAATGCCGACCTCCTCCTTTCCTGCACAGGGAGTAACGGCAGCAAATGCCCTCACGGGAATAAGTCATAGCATCAGCGAAGACGCACTTTCCGCACTCGTGAATCTGGGTTATGCAAGGCTGGATGCCTATAACGCCGTGCAGCAGGCAATGCAAGGCATGGAAGAAGCAAACCCTGCACTGGATAGCATAATTAAAACCAGCCTTCGCTTGTTGATGAAAATATAAATCAATAGTTTATTTTACAAAAATTCCTAAGTATTTAAACCCCTACAGCTTTTTTGCATTTAGACTATCCCCCCTGCTTCAAAAGCAGAAACCGCTTTTCCAATATCCATAGCATCAGCAGTGCGGGGATGGCAAGGGTGGCGGCAAAGGCGAAAAACCAGTGCCATCCCACTAACTCTACCAGAAAACCAGCCGGTGCTGCCAGAACATTTCTTCCCATAGCGGAAAGCGAACTGAGCAGTGCATATTGCGTTGCGGTATAATGGCGTGAACAGAGGTTGCCCAAAAATGCCACAAAGGCAGCGGAGCTGATGCCACCCGAAAGATTTTCCACCACCACACTAAACGCCAGAAATACCTTGTCTGCCCCTATATCTGCCTGCATCATATAGAGTAAATTGGTAATGGCATGGAGTCCTCCTGCAATAAACATGATTTTTACCGTGCCATAACGTGCTACCAATACCCCGCCCATAAAAGCCCCTGCCAGAGTAGCAATAATCCCGTATAATTTTACGATTTCTGCAATGTCATTCTTGGTAAAGCCAATGTTCAGGAGGAAAGGGTTGCTAAGCGTTCCAATAAAGGCATCCGCACATTTATAGGATAGGATAAAGGCAATAACAAGCCCCCATCCTTTCATTTGGGTAAAGTCCAGAAAAGGTTGGGTAAAACGCTGCCACCCTTCCGCTTTTGGCGGTAATGTTGATTGCCTTATAGAAGGTTCTTTCGCCCCTATCAGGGTTGCGGTTCCTATGACTGCAACAATAGTACCCATCACCAGATAGGTTGTTTTCCAGCCCAGGTAAGAAGAGAGAAACAAGGCTCCGGCAGAAGAAGCAATCATGCCCAGACGATAACCAAGCTGTGTTACTGCAACGCCTTTACTTTGCTGATCAGGCTCAACTATTTCAACGCGGTAGGCATCAAAGACAATATCGTAACTGGCGGAGCAGAAAGCTACCAGAATCGCAAGTCCTGCCGTAACGAGAATATGCTGCCCGGGATCAGAATAGGCCAATAGCATAAGGCAACCGGCAAGCAGCAGAACAATAAGCAATAACCACCCACGCCTTCTGCCCATTTGCTGTGTCAAAACGGGAAGTCCAAAACTATCCAGAAAAGGAGACCATACAAATTTGAGACTATAGGGGTTTGCTACCAGTGAAAAAAGTCCAATCGAAGCAATAGCAATACCCGCATCGCTTAACCACGCTGCAAGGGTGGATGCCGTTAATGCCAGAGGCAGCCCGCTAATAAAGGACAGTAGTAGCAGACGAAGTGAAAGGGTAGAATAATAAGACATTACCGTCTAGGATATGAAATGGGTAAAATATTTCAGCATTTCTGAAAACATTTTTGCAATGTCTCCATTGGCCAGCACATAGCGATTGGCAAAAAAGGCAAGTGCGGCAACATACCAGGCATTATTTAAAAAAGCCGTACATTCCTTTGCCATTTCAGGACTTTGCTTGAAAAACCAGCGTAACAGTGCAACCACCGCCAGAATAAGGCTCAACACCACATATGGGGCAATAACGTAGGTGTTGGTATAGTTCAGCAACCCTGCCTTGTCACCACCGTGATAGACATTATAATAAAAGACAAATAATAATAACGTATTGAATAGAAAGCTACTTAATCGGGTCATAAGCTATACGGTTCATGTGCTAAAAACTGTTTTTTTACAACATAGAAGCACTAGGGGCTTTATGCAAGTGCAAATCCGTAGTTGTTACTGGTTTAATCCGATAATCTTATGGCTCCTCTGGCGGTACAAAATCAGGATGTGATGTTCGGTAATCATCAACTGCTGCTTTGATTGCTTCCTTGGGAATGCGTACAGTATTACTCGTAATGCCAAAAGGTGAATAATAGGTGG
>Ga0116226_10002105_pt1 | contig 17276 bp, 17 predicted proteins | sample S1TSphfallax_FD_89692 | JGI IMG/M metagenome (GOLD analysis project Ga0116226, IMG submission 89692) | Host-associated microbial communities from peat moss isolated from Minnesota, USA - S1T2_Fa - Sphagnum fallax MG | ecosystem: Host-associated > Plants > Peat moss > Unclassified | place: USA... | reverse complement strand
TCCGTTCATACGAAAACGGTGCGATCCTGATGGCACTGGCAAGTGGCGTGCGTCTGTTGGCCGAAACCGGCTTATTGGATGGACACGAAGCCACCGGCAATCTATCCGACCGCCGTGTTTTTGCTTCGCACTATCCGTTGATCCGCTTCTCGCCAGAGATTCCTCTGGTGATCGATGGCCGCATCATCAGTGCCGCCAGTATCAATCCTTGCCTGGATGCGTGCGCTTATCTGGTCAGCCAGTTCTATGGCGAAGCTGCAGCGCACAAGTTTGTGAAATACACCAATTCGATCACGCACCCGACCTACGAGCGAATGGCATTGACCAACGCCGCATGGAAGCAGCACGGCGACTTGCGCATCAAACAGGCACAGGAATTCATCGAACGCCATTTCAAACAGGATATTTCCGTCGAGGATGTGGCACGACGTGCATCGATGAGCAATCGCAATTTCTCACGACGCTTCCAGATGACCGTGGGCATGCCAGCCATCGCTTATATTGCGCGCTGCCGTGTCGAGCATGCGAAAGAATTGCTCGCCCAACCAGGCGCGTCGATGTTGCAGGTGGCACTGCAATGCGGTTTCAACAACGAGACGTCATTGCGCCGCACCTTCACGCGCATTTGCGCACGTACACCAACACAATATCGGCAAGCGATTGCGATCCGGGAAACAGTGGAATAACGGTGGAATGAGAGATGACGATGCGCCCCACAAAAGAACGCATCAATCAGAGTGAGCTATTTACAGCAGATTAACGCTCATGTTCGTGCTCATGGCCATAGCCGCCATGTTCATTGCCACCATGTTGTTGCGGCTGTGGTGCCGGACCACCATGATAACCTGGTGCTGGGCCACCAGGACGGCCAGCGGCTGCAACACGTGCCTGCTCATGCGCCATTGCTTCTGCACGTGTTTCACCGTGTGGCGGCAACATGCCGCCATTACGCGCTGCTACACGATGCAATTCTTCCTGGCGACGAAACAATTCAGCACGACGGTCACCATAGCCGTAAAGATGCTGCACACGGTGACCATACGGATCAACTGACCAGATATAGGTCGCACCACCAACAAATACGATATCAGCAGGTGCTGCCGCGGTAACGAACACGTCGAATGGTCCAGGGACATAAGCGACCACAGGCGCCGGTTCAACGTAGACAGGTGCAGGTGGCGGAGCCACGACAACAGGTGCAGGTGCGACAACGACTGGTGCCGGAATGCCTATGGTAATGGACGGTTGGACAACGATAGGCCAGGCTTGCGCATTCAACGCCACACTTCCTAATGCTGCTGCGATCAGACCACTACCAAGGCAAAGAACAATTTTGGAGTTTTTCATATGCGCTTTCTATGTACAGAATTAAATTATGTCTGCATCGGAAATTGCATATTCCAAACCTTAGTTCATGCAATCTTCGTTGCTGCGAGATATCGCCTCTTAGCAATACTTTCTTAGCTTGTCGCAATCGACATAACACACTCAGTATACGTCGCAAGCATGCACTCCGTTGACCGCCAACATGCTCGAAAACCTGGAATTTGATGTGAAAATTACCGCTTAAAACCATCAAATTGATGTTAATTTACACGCCAATTACAGAGCGTTTATATACCGTTACAAAACAGGGGATTTTGGAGAAAAAGGAGAGAAATCTGATGCGCCGGAGCAAGAGAAAAAACGCTGCTCCGGCGAAGGGAAAATATCTTAGATCTTAAATTCTTCTGACAACGACGCAACCAATCGAATAACCCGCACCGAACGAGCAGATCACGCCATTGGAACCACGTGGTAGGTCATCCTGATATTTGTGGAAGGCGATGATGGAACCAGCGGACGAAGTATTAGCATACGTATCCAGAATCACCGGTGCTTCGTTCGGTTCCGCATCACGGCCCAAAATCGTGCGGGCGATCAGCAGGTTCATGTTCAGATTCGCTTGATGCAACCAGTAACGGCTGACTTCAGCAATCTTCACACCGGCAGCTTCAGCAGTTTCCTTGATCATCTCAGCTGCCATCGGGCAGACTTCCTTGAATACCTTACGCCCCTGCTGACGGAATAATTTGTCCGGCTTGCCAATGCCGGATTCATCAGCACGATTCAGGAAACCGAAGTTATTGCGGATGTTGTTCGAGAACTTGGTCTTCAAGCTGGTGCCAAGGATTTCAAAGCGATAGTTCGACGTCGCCAGGTCAGCGCGTTCGACCACAACCGCCGTACACGCATCGCCGAAGATGAAATGGCTGTCGCGGTCGCGCCAGTTCAAGTGGCCGCTGGTGATCTCCGGGCTGACGACCAGTACTGCACGTGCTTGGCCGCTCTGCACTGCGGCAACAGCCGTCTGGATGCCGAAAGTGGCAGACGAGCAGGCGACGTTCATATCGAACCCATAGCCTTCGATGCCCAGTGCCTCTTGAATTTCCACTGCCATCGCCGGATAGCCGCGCTGCATATTGCTGCATGCGACCAAGACCATGTCGATATCGGCGGCGGTACGTCCTGCGCGTGCCAGCGCCTCCTTCGAGGCGGCGACACCCATGTCGCACATGATCGACGGTTCATCGTCTGGACGCTCAGGAATGCGCGGCACCATGCGGTTGACGTCGAGCACGCCTTCTTTTTCCACCACGAAGCGTGCCTTGATGCCAGATGCCTTTTCGATGAACGCCTCGCTCGACTCTTCCAACGCCGTCACCTCGCCACGCGCAATCGCATCGGCATTTTCGGCATTGAACTTAGCCACGTAGGCATTGAAGCAGGCGATCAGCTCTGCATTGGATATCGAATAAGGCGGCGTATACAGGCCGGTGCCGCTGATTACTGCTTGGTTCATCTGATCACTCACTGGATGTTGTCGTTATTGGTAACGCTGGAATTGCTGCGTTTGAAACAAATTCTACACAATCGGTTTAGAGGGTAACAGCAACATTTTCCAAATCGCCATCTATCTCCTCGTATTCCAGGAACGCCGATTCGCTTGATATCGGATTAAGCCCCTATTATCCGCCCTATTCGGCTTGATAACTATTGGCAGAGATTTAAGCCTTGTTGGCAGAAGTTATCGCCATTAATACAATTTTTTAGCAAAGGCACAAGAACTCAGTGTCACGTTCTGTTAAAGACTGTTAAAAAAATTGCCGTATGTCAATCGATGCTTGCGAGTTGGTTTCTTTCCTGCATATACTTTCCATGTAGCAATAAATAACCGGCGCTAGCTCACATTCAGCAAATAAAGCCGCTTCGTCAAATCTTACGCTCAACCATTTCACATGTCTTCGATAACCAATCTGACAGAGCTTGCAGCACGACGTGAATTCCTGGCATTTACGCTGGGGGCAGAAGAGTACGGTATCGACATCCAGAAGGTGCAGGAAATCCGTGGCTATGAAGCAGTGACCCGGATTGCCAACGCGCCTGAGTTCATCAAGGGCGTCACCAACTTGCGCGGCATCATCGTCCCTATCGTCGATCTGCGCATCAAATTCAATCTCGGCAGACCGACTTACGACCAGTTCACGGTCGTGATCATCCTCAATATCGGCGGACGCGTCGTTGGAGTCGTCGTCGATAGCGTCTCCGACGTCATCAACCTGACCGCAGAACAAACCAAGCCCGCACCTGACATGGGCTGCACATTCAACGGCGAATACTTGATCGGCCTGGGGACGCTGGACGAACGCATGTTGATCCTGATTGACATCGATAAATTGATGTCGAGCGCGGAAATGGGCCTGATAGAAAAAATGGCTGCGTAAGCTTCACTCTACAGCAGCCAGCCAACGGCGTGCGACCGCTTCGCACATCCCGCCCAAACACATGCGGGACTATAAGCAATCTAACGGAGTGAGACCCATGAATTTATCGAAAATGAAAGTCGGAACCAGCCTTGCCTTTGGATACGCGCTGGTTCTGGTATTTCTGATTGCTGTCACGGCGCTCGGCATCAGCCGCATGGCGCAAATCGAACATCGCCTGGACAACGTCGTCAGCGTTAATAATGTTGAAACCCGTATGGTGATCGATATGCGTGCACTGATCAACGACCGCACCGTGACGCTACGCAATCTGTCGCTGTTGACCGATGCATCCGACATGCAGCCGGAAATCGACCGCATCACCGATCAATCGAAGAAGTACGCTGAAGCCGAAGCGAAACTGGACGCAATGTTCGCAACCAATGCGATTGCAGACGAAAAGGATTTGCTGGGCAAGATCAAGGAACAGGAAACAGCAGCAACGCCCGCCGTCGCGAAGGCGATTGACCTGTGGCAGAACAACAAGGCAGAGGATGCGACCAAGGTATTGATCAAGGAAATCAAGCCGGTGCAAAAGAAGTGGCTGGAAGCGCTGGATGAGTTGTCGGCCCTCGAAGACAAGCAAAGCGCACAAGCAGCTGCCGATGCACAAAGCGCATTCGCCTCTGCCCGCTTGACCATGATCGCCCTGGGCGCATTGGCGCTGGTGGCAGGTCTGGTTGCAGCTTACTGGATTTCCAAGCGTCTGTTGAAGCAACTGGGCGGCGAGCCTGTCTATGCAGTGGAAATCGCAAACCAGATCGCTGCAGGCGACTTGACCGGCGCCATCGACACCAAGTCTGGCGACAGTGCAAGCCTGTTGGCGTCGATGAGGGCTATGCGTGACAGCTTGGTCAACATCGTTGGTCAGGTGCGCGTTGGCACTGATTCCATCGCGACTGCATCGAGCCAGATCACTGCCGGCAATCTGGATTTGTCGGCACGTACGGAACAACAAGCAAGCTCGCTGGAAAAGACCGCATCGTCGATGGACGAGCTGACTTCCACCGTGAAGCAGAACGCCGACAACGCACGTCAGGCAAATCAACTAGCAGCGTCCGCTTCTGAAGTGGCGCGTAAAGGTGGGGAGGTGGTGTCGCAAGTCGTGCAAACGATGGGTTCAATCAACGATTCCGCAAAGAAGATCGTCGACATCATCGCTGTCATCGACGGTATCGCCTTCCAGACCAACATCCTGGCATTGAACGCAGCCGTGGAAGCGGCACGTGCTGGCGAGCAAGGCCGTGGCTTTGCCGTGGTAGCTTCCGAAGTGCGCAATCTGGCACAACGTAGCGCCGCCGCTGCAAAGGAAATCAAGTCGCTGATCAGCAACTCGGTAGAGCAAGTCGAAATCGGCAGCAAGCTGGTCGGTCAAGCTGGCGTGACGATGGAAGAAGTGGTCGAAAGCGTACGACGCGTGACCGACATCATGGGTGAAATCACCGCCGCCAGCCAGGAACAAAGCGCAGGCATTGCGCAGGTGAATCAAGCCATCATCGAAATGGATGGCGTCACTCAGCAGAATGCAGCATTGGTCGAGGAAGCAGCATCGGCGGCGCAAAGCCTGCAAGATCAGGCAGCGGATGTCGCCAGCGTTGTCAGCGTATTCAAGCTCGATCCCAGCTATCACGTCACCAAGGGCATGACGGTACCGACTATAAAGGTCGCCGAAGTTACAAAGCTGAAGCCACGCGCCAAGCCAGTGACGATTCCACAAGCGCCACCGCGTGCGGCGCCAAAGCTGGCAGTCGTCGGTGGTGACGACGAGTGGGAAGAATTTTAAGAAGTTCCAGACCGGTTGATGCTGGAAGCTGGAGTGCGATGCAAAAGCCGGTCGAGTTGTTTGGGGCGAACTTGGGAATCAGGTCGCCATGGTCTAACAAGTTAACGCATATCGGGAACATCACTATGAATAAGAAAATTTACGCTGTCGTTACCACACCATTGTTGTGCTTCGCTTTCAATGCATTTGCTGCTGATGTTGAGGCAACCCTCGATAGCAAGACACCATGCGACAAGCCGGAATATCCGCGTGCATCGCTGGTCAATGAAGAGCAAGGCACAGTCGTGCTGGCGCTGCAAGTCGCAACCGACGGCAAGGTCGCCGACTCCAAAATCGAAAAGAGCAGCGGCTTCAAGAATCTGGACAAAGCCACGATGAAACTGGCGCAATGCAAGTTCAAGCCGCTGGTCAAGGACGGCAAGCCGGAACAAGGTTGGGCCAAGTTTGAATATGTCTGGAAGCTGGACTGATAGCTGGGCTGAGTAATCTTCCCTCCCGCCTCAAAACGCGATCCGGCAGGTGACCGGATCGCACCTCCCCCCGTTCCACAACACAATTTGTGCCACAAAGTTGTCGAAATTGCAAAATTCGGTGCGATATTCAACGCAATAACACTACGCAATTTTGCTGCCTTTCATTTTCTTGCCTGCTTATAATCAAATCTTGAATCCATCCGCTTTGCTGCTGCGTATCAGGTGATAAGTCGCGCATTGGTTGGCTGTTTCGATGTTGCGATTGTCTTACGATTTACATCGATAACAAAAGGACAACCAACATGGGTGAGGATAGAATCAATATTGCCGTCATCGGCTCCGGGATTTCCGGGCTGGCCTGTGCCTACCAACTGGCGCAAAGCGGTCACGATGTGACCTTGCTGGAGGCTGGTGATTATTTCGGCGGCCATAGCCACACTGTCGATGTGACGCGCGAAGGCCATACCCATGGCGTCGATACCGGCTTCCTAGTGTTCAACCACCGTACCTATCCGAATCTGGTCCAGCTGTTCGCGTCCTTGCAAGTTGAAACCGTCGCGACTGATATGTCGTTCTCGGTCAAAGCGAATATCGATGGCGTGCTTGGTCCCCGTCAGCTGGAATGGGCGGGTAGCGACCTGAATACCGTATTCGCGCAACGTCGCAACCTGTTCAGCCCACGCTTTCTGACGATGTTGCGTGACATCCTGCACTTCAACCGCGAAGCGACTGCACTTGCGACGGAAGCCAGCGCCGACGCCAGCATGCCACTCGGCGCGTATCTGGATCATCACCGCTATAGCGAGCAATTCCGTGCATGGTATCTGCTACCGATGGCGGGCTGCATCTGGTCGTGCCCGACGGCACAAATGCTGGAATTTCCGTTATCGACCTTCGTGCGCTTTTGCCATAACCACGGGCTGCTGCAAGTCAATGATCGCCCACGCTGGCACACAGTAAAAGGCGGTTCACGTAATTATGTGCAGAAAATGCTGGCGGCAATCCCAAAGCGTCAATGCAATATCAGTGTGCGCTCGATCAGCCGCCACACAATCGGTGGCGAGCGCAAGGTGATGGTGCAGTCGAAAAACGGCACATCGCTTTACGATCAAGTCGTGCTGGCGTGCCACAGCGATCAAAGCCTGCAATTACTCACAGATGCAAATGCAACCGAACAGACACTGCTAGGCGCAATCAAGTATCAATCCAATCGTGCAGTGCTGCATACCGATAGCAACTGCCTGCCTGACAATCGCAATATCTGGTCGGCGTGGAATTACGAAAGCAAGAATCACCGCGAGCCCCAGGTATGTGTGCATTACCTGATCAATAAATTGCAGCCTTTGCCGTTCAAGAGTCCGGTGATCGTATCGTTGAATCCCATTCACAATCCGTTAGCGCATCAGGTCATCGACGAATTCGACTATGCACATCCGGTCTTCGACAGCGCTGCCATTGCTGCACAACAGCGGCTCGAAGAAATACAGGGTCGCGATCATGTCTGGTTCGCTGGTGCATGGACAGGTTATGGCTTCCACGAAGATGGCTTGAAATCGGGCTTGGCAGTAGCAAGCGCGATTGAGCAAGAGATTGGTGCCAGTAACAAGCAGGTACGCGCTGCCTGATCGAAGACGATGATGAACGACAAGGCCGACACCATACAGCTATGCTTTGGCGAAGTGCGTCACGCGCGCATTCGTCCGGTGGCAAACGCCTTTGCGTATCGCGTCTATTTCCTGCGTTTGCCGCTGCGTAGCTTGGCTCGACAATCACTAAAAACGCGCTGGTTCTCACACAACCGTTTTAATCTGCTGTCGTTTCACGAGTGCGATCATGGCGACGGCACCACACCGCTGACTGATTGGGCCGACACCCTGCTCGCCAGCGAAGGCATACACGATGCCGATGGCGAAATCTGGTTGCAGACTTTCCCACGTGTCTTAGGCTATGTCTTCAATCCCGTATCGTTCTGGTTCTTCCATCGCAAGGATGGCAGCCTGCGTGCCATCCTGTGCGCAGTACATAACACCTTCGGCGAGAAGCATGATTACCTGCTCGATACCGGCGAAGCCATGCCGTACGGGATTGAATTGCATGCGATCAAAGCATTTCATGTGTCGCCATTCTTCCCGATCAACGGCAATTACCGCTTTCGCTTCATGCGCACGCAGGGTGAACACTCCGCTGGCGAGCAAACAGTCGCCCGTATCGATTATGGCGACGATGATGGCCCACTATTGAAGACCAGCATCAGCGGCGAATCCAAAACGCTGACAGATGGTGGTGTGGCACTTGCCTTCTTTCTGTATCCATTGATGACGCTGGGCGTCGTCGTGAAAATCCACTGGCAGGCATTACGGCTATGGATCAAGCGCATTCCATTTTTTACCAAACCAGAACCACCGACACATAGGGTAAGCAGATGAACCAGGATTCCATGCCCATCCAGTCTTTTGATATTGCCAGCCGTACTTCGACATCGCACGTTGAGGGTTTGCCGCCGCAGGCCAGAATCGTGTTGGCTATGCTGCATAAACTAGAACACGGCGCATTACAGGTAACGCTGCCCGATGGCCGATGCCTGAGCTTCGGTGACGGTTCGCGTCCAGTATTGATGATGCTGAAAAACTGGAATGTGTTCGCTGCATCGCTGAAGTCCGGCGACATCGGTTTCGCCGAAACCTATATCGATGGTGGCTGGAGTACGGACAATCTGCCAGGATTGATCGAGCTGTTCATCCGCAATCGTGCTGCCATTGAGGCCGTGGTCTATGGTACATGGTGGGGCAAAGTCCTGTATCGATTGAAGCATCTGTTCAATCGTAATTCCAGAACGGGCAGCAAGAAAAATATCCACGCGCACTACGATATAGGCAATGATTTTTACCAACTATGGCTCGATCCGTCGATGACGTATTCGAGCGCCCTATTTTCCAACGATCACGTGGAATCCCTGCAGGACGGGCAGATTGCGAAGTATCGCCGTATCCTCGCCGAATTGCAGTTGCAACCGAACCAGCGCATACTGGAAATCGGCTGCGGCTGGGGCGGCTTTGCCGAAATCGCCGCGCGGGAAGGTGGCAACCGCGTGACCGGGCTGACGCTATCGACCGAGCAATTGCAATTCTCGCGCAATCGCTTGAGCAACGCTGGTGTCGCCGATCAGGTCGATCTGCAACTACAGGATTATCGCGATGCCGCCGGTCAATTCGATGCGATTGCGTCTATCGAAATGTTCGAGGCAGTCGGCGAAACCTACTGGTCAACCTATTTCGAGTGCATCGCACGCAACCTGAAACCCGGTGGCCGCGCCTGCATACAAACCATCGTCATCGCCGATGAATTGTTCGAGCGCTATCGCATCGGCACCGACTTCATTCAGCAATACATCTTCCCCGGCGGCATGTTGCCGTCGCCAGCGATCTTCCACGCGATGGCAACAAAACATGGTTTCAAGGTGTGCAATGAATTCTCATTCGGCAAGGACTATGCGCGCACGCTCGTCGAATGGCGACGCGCATTCAAGGAACAGTTGCATCGCGTGCGCCAACAAGGTTTCGATGATCGCTTCCTGAACACATGGGAATTTTATCTCGCCTATTGCGAAGCAGGATTCCGCGCACAAAGCATCGACGTCACGCAATTTACACTAGAAAAATTGTGAACGCATTTGGCAAACTCGCCGTCAGCGTAGGATGCTTGATGGCGATGAATTATGCATGCGCGCAAGCCAGCGATGTCCCTGTACATATCGCCCAGGAAATTGAAGGTGCAAAGCTGATCGGCGAAGGACAATTCCGCTGGCTCGGTTTCAAGGTTTACGATGCGCAGCTATGGACCGGACAACTTCATTTTTCCTTTCCAAGCCCAGGCAAATTTGCATTGGATTTTCGCTACGCCTTATCACTGCAAGGCAAGAAGATTGCTGAATCAGGCATCAAGGAAATCGAAAAACTCGGATTCGGCACTCCACGACAGCGTCAGCAATGGTTGCATGACATGGAGGGCTGCTTTCCCGATGTCGAAGCTGGCACGCATTTGACTGGGGTTTATGAGCCAGGTATCGGCGCCAGCTTCTATCGCGATGGCAAGAAAACCTGTGATGTTGCCGACTCCGAATTCGGCAACGCATTCTTTGCGATCTGGCTTGATCCGCGCACGACTGCCAGTCATCTACGCGAACAGCTGCTGACACAAACGCAAAGCAACTAAGCACTAATATCGTGGCATCATAGCGCCATTCATCAATGCTCAGGGATGCGATAGTGAGTACAGCCAGCCGCAACTTCGTCAATCATGTCGTCGAGACACTCACGCCTCTCGCAGATGCAGAACGCGCCGCGCCGATGGCGGCGTATATGAAACATCATTTCACCTATCTCGGCATTGCGACGCCGCAACGACGTGAGGCAGACAAGCCTTTGATACGTGCTTATGACGGCGACCTGCTCACTGCCGCTTCCGCACTATGGAAACTTGATGCACGTGAATATCAATACACCGCTTGTGATCTGATACGGCATCACGCACGCAAGTTGCAACCGGATGATTTGCCGAAGCTGGAAAAGCTGGTGCAGAGCAAGTCGTGGTGGGATAGCGTCGATGCGCTAGTACCGTCGATAGGCAGTCTGGTGCTGCGCGAAGCGCAATTGTCGGCACGCATGGATGAGTTGATCGATGCCGAAAATTTCTGGCTGCAACGCGTCGCGATTCTGCATCAATTGGCGTGGAAGGATAAGACCGATCAGGATCGGCTATTCCGTTATTGCCTGCATCTTGCGAGCGAAAAGGAATTTTTCATCCGCAAAGCTATCGGTTGGGCCTTGCGTCAGCATGCGCGTGTTGCACCCGATGCGGTACGTGCTTTCTTGCATAAGCATCATGATCGCCTGTCGCCGTTATCGGTGCGTGAAGCAGGCAAGCATTTGTAGAAACCTGCGATAGCCTATAATGGCGGTCATATCAAGAGGATCGCAATAATGGCAGCGCAAGCATCAAACGAGAAACACGAGATCAGGCCAGGGCAATCGCTGGAATTGCTGAAGGAATTGCACATCCTGACGCGTGACGGCAAGATGAATCAGGATAGCCGCCGCAAGCTCAAGCAGGTTTATCATTTATATCAATTCATCGAGCCGCTCTTGCAGGAAGTCAAACGCGAGCATGACGTGCGGCTGGTCGATCACGGCGCAGGCAAGTCTTATCTCGGCTTCATCCTGTACGATCTGTTCTTCAAGACCCTGGGCGATGCATCGCATATCTATGGCATCGAAACCCGCGACGAGTTGGTCAAGAAATCGCAAGAGCTGGCGCAGCGATTAAATTTTCCGGGTATGTCTTTCCTGAATCTGTCAGTCGCAGCATCGACGCAATCCGACTTGTTGCCACCGACGGTTGACGTCGTCACGGCGCTGCACGCCTGCAATACCGCCACCGATGATGCAATCCAGTTTGCATTGAAAAAGCAGGCGAAATTCATCGTGCTGGTGCCTTGCTGCCAAGCCGAAGTTGCATCGGTATTACGCAAGAACAAAGGCAAGGCGCTGGGCAAGAATGCGCTGACGGAAATCTGGCGTCACCCTCTACATACGCGCGAATTCGGCAGTCAGGTCACGAATGTGCTGCGCTGCCTGCAACTGGAGTCACATGGTTATCAGGTCACCGTGACTGAGCTGGTCGGCTGGGAACACTCGATGAAGAATGAATTGATCATCGCCAGTTACCAGAATCTGCCACGCAACCGCCCGTCAGAGCGCTTGAACGAAGTGCTGCAAACGCTGGGACTGGAAGAAATGCAGGACCGCTTCTTTAACGGTGCTGCCCTGAAGGCTTAACGGACGGGTTAATTGACAGCGTAATTGAAGGCTTGGCACCAGCCTATTTCAATGGCTGTTCTGCGCATCCGCCAGATCAGCAGCGGCGATTAACTGCGCCGCCAAAATGCGCGCCTGTTGCGACGTCAATTCCCGACATTGATCGTCGCTCCAGATTCTGACTACCGCAGGCGTATCGCGTTGCTGCGCTTGACCACCGGCAATGCGTCCAACCTTCAACGCACCGCGATTGCGCACATCAATGGCGTCGCCAAAACGGGTAATCAACGCACGGCTGGCGATTTTGCTTGTTGTTGCGGATTCCATCACGAACCTCATTGGGCTGAATTGCCGATATGGCTATGGCACACAATAACTGTATGCACATACAGTGTATATGCAATTCAGAAAAATTGCTTCCATTCTTCCATCCACATCGGTAACACGCCACCATCCATCGGTTTGGCGATGTAATACCCTTGTGCATAGGTGCAGCCTAATTTGTGCAGGAAGTCCCAATCCTGTTGCGTTTCGACACCGACTGCGACAGCCTGCTTGTTCAGCTTGCGGCACACTTCCAGGCTGGAGCTGAGGGCCAGTTCCAGTGCATTATTATTAGACGCGCCGATCACGTAGGAGCGGTCTATCTTGATTTCAGAGAATGGGATGTGCAGCAATTGCTGCATGCTGGAGTTGCCCGTACCGTAATCATCGACAGAGATGCCGAACCCTTTCATGCGTAGGCGCGCGAGGTTTTCCAGAAAATACGGCACCATCGATACCGCAGACGATTCGGTGACTTCAATGACGATGAATTGGGGATCGAAGTCCTGCTGCCCAACATACTCAATCAGCTTATCGGCAAATTCTGGATGTGCGAGGCAGCTCGGTGCAAGGTTGATCGATACCGTGATCGCATAACCACGCTGATGCCACATCATACAGGCGGCGATCGACTTCTGGATCACAACCCATGCAAACGCGTCCATCTCCCCCAACTCTTCCAGCACAGGCAGGAAGGCCGAGGGGCCAATGATGCCATATTCGGGATGCCGCCAGCGGGTGAAGGCTTCTGCGCCTTTGACCTGCCCGGTTGCCAATTCCACCTTGGGTTGGAACAGAGGCTCAAATTCGTTATTCTCCAAGCCATGGCGAATAGCCGCATAGGTGATTTCAGCAGCTTCTATGCGGCTTTCCAGATGGTGTACGCCAGGTTGGTATAAATCAACCAGCGCCTGCAGATTTTCTGGTGTAGCTGGTTTTTCTATCGTGCCCAGCAGATTGACACCATACGCCTTGGACATCGTCTCGACGGAAAACAGCAATGTACGATCCAGCGCACTTACCAGGATGATGGCGCCGGGATGATTATCCCTGGCGATGTGGCGGATCAGCTCGATACCATCCATGCCCGGCATATTCAGGTCGATGATGCTGATATCGACGTGGGTCGCACCGTCTTGCAGGATATTTAACGCAGCCAGACCATCTGGCACTTCTAAGACATTTTTGGCTCCGAGATTTTCCAGCATGATAGACAACCAGCGACGCTGAAAGTCGTCGTCTTCCGCAACCAGAAATCTCAGGTCTGCAATCTGCATCTCGTTACCCCATCCCCGTACCGACGATCTTGTAAAGATCGCCTGCATTGAATAACTCTAACAATTCATTATTTTTGTCGCAGCGCAGCAAGTGGTGCCATTTTTAGATATTTTGCACCAACCGCAAAATTGCCGCATGGCGACTATTTTCGCCGACAAGCATTGCGCGACGCTACCAATTCGCTTGACCGACTGTCGGTTTCGCGCCTTGGCTTTCCAGCCAAGGGATCAGTTTGGACTTGAAACAGTTTGGGCAAATGTGAAAAACGGTATCGGTCGAATGGCCACCATCCGGGCGCGAAACACGCTCTTCCATCTGCACACTGGTACTGCCGTGTTGGAAGTCCTCAGTCGCCCAGTTTTCATCACCGTTGGACGCTACGCCACAGACATCGCAGGTCAATTTATCAAACACCTGCTCTTCGTGTTCAAGAATGAGTACGGTCTTCATGTGTTTCATGTTGATATCCCCATTGTCGATAAATGAACGTACCAGTTTTACCGCTGTCGAATACAAAAGATGATCTATGCAATCCACTCTACCAGCAAATGCCGTTGCGCTCATCTGGCAAAGGCGATTTTTAGGAAATTTTCGCGTTGTCCGCACGATTATTGAAATGTTGTTATGAGGGGAACAAACTCCATTAGCTCTTCCCCCTCCCTACAATTCCATGAAGGAGCAGCGATGTACACCAAAATGCTTATTCCTACCGATGGTTCTGACTTTTCCCGTTCCGTAGTATTGACCGGTATTGAATTTGCGAGACAGCTCAAGGCCGAGGTGATTGGCTTGTTCGTCGCCCCGGAATTCCAGTTCCCCATTTACGTGGAAGTGATACCGCCCAGCTACCCGAGCGATGCTGATTATCAGAAGTCGATGCAGCGCACCGGCGACAACTATTTAAAAGTCATCAAGGAAGCTGCCGAGGCGAATGGCCTGCACTTTTCCGGCATCGTCGCATTTTCCGAATTAACAGCAAAGAAGATCGTCCAGACTGCCGAAGAGCTGCAATGCGACTTGATCTTCATGGGGTCGCATGGACGTAGCGGCTGGGGTCAGCTGCTATTAGGCAGCGTCACCTCGAAGGTGTTATCCAGCTGTGAAATACCGGTGCTGGTTCATCGGATCAAGAACCCGGAAAAATAGACAGTTGGTGAGCTTTTTCATTACCATTTCAGCAATTAGCCAATTTCGCATCGCTGCATAAGACCTCAGCAATTTGCCTGCGGGCGACAATTTTGTCGCCGGCTGCCCTGCAATTTCGACGGCTACTCCTTCAATTGCGCACTCTGTCGCAATCCGATAGCCCCTCCCTTCGCTTTTGCTTACAGTGAAATCGTCGCAATAGGTATTAGATTGCGCGACGATGAAGGAAGAGCAATGTTTCAGACAGTATCCCGTTGGCTTTCAGTTACACTGCGCAAATTGCGCGGCGTAAGAACCATTCAAACGATCAAGATGAATCCAGAAACCCTCAAAACGATCAAAGCTGTCACCATCCAGATTCTGGCCTGGTTGAAAAAAGTATTCGATCTGACTGCAACCTGGGTGACCCAGCTTTCCTGGTGGAAGTTTCTGTTATTTACGATGGTGGCCCTGTTGGTCGGCGGCATCTTGCAGGATTCCCTGTTTTCGTCAGATGAAGAGACGAAGGTCGTTGTTCATCCGAAAAAGCACGACAAACACCAGACTACGGAACGTAATTTCTCCGACGGCGATACCGATATCAAGATCGACGCCAACGGCATCCATATCACCTCCAACAAGCCAGTACCATCGGCGGACAAGTCGCCCAGAGACGCAGAAAAAGAAAAAGACGAGGAACAGAAGCAAAAGGATGCAGAAGCCAAGACGTCGCAGGAAAATGGTGACGACGGCAATACAGAAGGGAAATCGGATGACGAGATGTCATCATCGAAGATACCACCTGCCCCAGTAGCACCATCCGCGCCCAAGGCACCTAAAGCACCTGTTGCGCCAAAAGCGGCATCTGCGCCACAGGTGCCGGGGCGCTCCGACATCCATATCAATCTGCCACCCGAAATCGGTAAGGAAGTGGGCGATGCCATTGACGAGGCCGTTGACGATGCCGCCGCGCAGCGTGTAGAGGGCTTGCGGGAAAAGTCTTCCAAATGGTTCATGAATTTCGTCGTACTGCTGCTGGCCTGCCTGTTCGCAATCAAGGCCCTCATGGGTGGCAAGAAGCGCGCAGAAGCCGCAGCCACCGCGGCCCAGGCCAATGCCGAACGCGAAGCGCTGCAACGTCAGGTAACGGAAGCCAAGATGCAGATGATGCAGGCACAGGTCGAGCCACACTTCCTGTTCAACACCCTGGCATCGGTCGAATACCTCATCGAAACCAATCCGCCACGCGCGTCAGCCATGCAGCGCAGCCTGATCCAATACCTGCGTGCGGTATTGCCACAGATGCGCGAGGCATCACCTGTCACCAACCTGGGCCGGGAAGCGGATATGGTACGCGCCTATCTCGATCTGTTGAAGATGCGCATGGAAGAGCGTCTGCACGTCGAATTCCAGGTGCCCGAAGGCTTGCGTAGCGCCGCATTTCCACCAATGATGCTGCAATCGCTGGTCGAAAATGCGATCAAGCACGGGCTGGAAGAAAAAGAGGATGGCGGCACCTTGCGGGTAGCGGCAGAGGTCGCCCACAATAAGCTGCGCGTGATCGTCACCGACGATGGCCTCGGATTTGGAGCAGTCCCAAGCAAAGGCACTGGTTTGGGCTTGCAAAGCATACGCGAACGACTCAAACTACTGCATGGTCAAAATGGACAGCTAATCATTGCGCCCAACACACCCAGCGGTGTGATTTCAACGATAGAAGTGCCCTATCAACTCGCGATATAACAAAAAGAAACCAAGACAAAAGACATGCCAACAGCAATCATTACCGACGACGAACGATTGATGCGTGAGCAGTTGCGACTGCGCTTGAGCCAGGTATGGCCGGAACTGGAGATACTCGACGAAGCCAAGAATGGCGATGAAGCGATTGCCGCCGTGGAGAAATACAACCCGGATTTCATCTTCCTCGACATCCGCATGCCCGGCAAGACCGGCTTGGAAGCAGCACATGCCATCGGCAGCAAGAGCCACATCGTCTTCATCACAGCCTACGACCAGTACGCGGTGGAAGCCTTCGAGCGTGGCGCAGTCGATTATGTGTTGAAACCTGCGGAACCTGAACGCCTGAAACTGACGGTCGAACGCCTGAAAGCGCGACTGGCGAATCCCCCGGCCGATATGAGCGCAATGCTGGCCCAGTTGGCAAAGCAAATGGGTATCGCCGTGAAGCCGAATTACCTGCAATGGATACAGGCATCCATCGGTCAGGAATTACGTATGATCCCCGTCGAGGAAGTGCTATTTTTCCAGTCCGACGAAAAATATACCCGCGTGCAAACTGCCCGCTTTGAGGCGCTGATCCGCAAACCTGTGCGCGATCTCGCTGAGGAACTCAATCCCGATCTGTTCTGGCAAATCCACCGCTCAACACTGGTCAATGTCAACGCCATCGAAGGCGTCACGCGTGACCTGCGTGGCCGACATCTGGTCCTGATCAAGGGACAGCCCGACAAGCTGGAAGTCAGCCGTAGTTTCGTGCATCTATTCAAGCAGATGTAATCCTGCCACTATCAAAAAAGCCGCGCAAAGCGGCTTTTTTCATGGGCATGACCCGTCCTGAAATAGGTTGACACTTTTCCGCCGGAGGGAAAGGAAGTCAAATGGAAACGGGAATAAAACGGACGCAACGAGATTACAGTCTGGCTTTTAAACTGTC
>Ga0116226_10002104_pt1 | contig 17277 bp, 13 predicted proteins | sample S1TSphfallax_FD_89692 | JGI IMG/M metagenome (GOLD analysis project Ga0116226, IMG submission 89692) | Host-associated microbial communities from peat moss isolated from Minnesota, USA - S1T2_Fa - Sphagnum fallax MG | ecosystem: Host-associated > Plants > Peat moss > Unclassified | place: USA... | reverse complement strand
TTTTGATGTTTATTGGACATAACTATCAAAACGGGTAACCTTACTTTTTTCAACTCCTTTTTATTCAAGCTGTGTCAGATTAGGTCGGAACTAATACAGATAAATTGAATCATCGACCCAGAAAAGTGTTACACTACAAAACTCCCTTTGAGGTATTCTTTGCGCGACAAAAATCTAAACCCTCTGTTGCACTTCACTGTTGAATCGGCGGGGCATTTCGGCGATAAATTTGGCAGAAAAAAAACTTTTGCCTTCTCAATTTTTATGATGGCAGCAGCCACCTTCTGCATCGGGCTAGTTCCACCTTATGCAAGTATTGGTATTTTAGCCCCAATTCTTTTAACTATTTTACGCATAGTTCAAGGGTTATCTGTTGGTGGAGAAATACCTGGAGCCATTGCATATGTAAGTGAATCGATACCGCAAAGAAGAGGTTTTGCTTGTGGGGTTATCTTTTTTTCTTTGCAGTTGGGTATTGCATTAGGTTCGTTGATGCATGGAATGCTTATTAGCTTTTTTTCTGATAAAGAATTACTAGCTTGGGGTTGGCGGATACCATTTTTTATCGGTGGAATATTTGGATTTTTTAGTTATAAGTTAAGGAGACAATTAAAAGAATCTGCGTTATTTAAAGCGATAGAAAATAAAACCGAATCTTTTCCGCTTATGGTGGTTTTAAAAAGTAAATTGGCCAATGCATTAGGGGGTATGTTGGTCGTAGGGCTAGGTGCTTCTTGTATTACGTTATTGTTTTTATTTACCCCGGCATATTTAAGCAATGTGTTGCATATAGAAGCACATCAATATGTGTGGTTTAGTACGCTAGCAATATTTGTATCAGGATTGCTAAATATTATTTTTGGCATAGTTGCTGATAGAGTTAGTCATAAATGGTTGCTAATAATTTTAAGTATATTAACGATCTTGCTTACCTATCCTATTTTCTTCATATATACGCAGTATTTTAATTATGTGTTACTGGCACTATTGTTTAGTGCGTTACTCGTTGGTTTTGCTTTTGGCGTTATTCCTAGTTTTTTAGCGGAATTATTTCCTACCCGAATTCGTTACAGTGGTGTAGCCGTCAGTTACAATCTTGGTTTTGCTTTATTTGGCGGGTTAACTCCGTTAATTGCCATGGCGTTAATTTATGAAACTCAGTTGGTGATTGCGCCCTGCTTTTATTTGATTTTTACTGCTTTATTAGCGCTTTTTGCTATTTTGTGCGTAAAACCATCGGCAAAACATGCTTCGGATGTGATACAATAACCGTTAATACGCATCGATTTTATCTTTTTGTTTCTTGCTCCATCCGCTATAATTTTCTCGATATTTATTCACTTTGCATTTTTATCACAGTATAAGATTACATCATGATATTACACCTGGCAGGCGATGTTGCTTTATCGGATTTTCGACTTGAAAAATATTTATCGATATTAAAAGCTAGTTTTCCTTCGATTATCAGCATACAAGCTTTTTATGAGTATTTTGTTGAGAGCACTGAACCATTATCAGTAGATACTTTAGCGCGGCTTACACATTTACTGAATCAAAAATTACTATCGCCCAGGCAATTTATTCATCCTGCAGAACTATGTTTAGTAGTGCCGCGCATAGGCACTGTTTCGCCGTGGTCAACTAAAGCTACTGATATTGCGCATTTATGTGGTTTTTCCACCGTTAAGCGATTAGAACGCGGAATTAGTTTTTATTTAGAAATATCTCATGATTCATTGAGTCGTTCTGAGCTGTTTAAAGCCAGTGAAATTTTACATGACCGTATGTTAGAAACGGTTTTTTATTCGTTTGAAAATGCATATCAATTGTTTATCACCAAAGAGCCAGCCCCACTCACTGAGATTGATGTATTGCGAAAAGGAGAAAGCGCATTGCAAGCAGCAAACGAATCGTTAGGGCTTGCACTGAACGAAGCTGAAATAAAATATTTCTTAACGGTTTATCAGGGGCTGGATAGAAATCCAACCGATGTTGAATTGATGATGTTTGCACAAGCAAATTCAGAGCATTGTCGGCATAAAATTTTTAATGCACGTTGGACAATTGATGGCGTTTTAGCGCCACATTCTTTGTTTGCGATGATTCGTAACACTTATCAAAAAAATCCTGACGGAGTTTTATCGGCTTATCAAGATAATGCCGCTATTTTAGCGGGTTCTTATGGGGAACGTTTTTTTTATGATCCAAAACAGTTAATTTATCGTAGCCAAGAAGAACCTATTCATATCTTGATCAAAGTGGAAACGCATAATCATCCTACTGCAATTGCGCCGTTTCCAGGTGCTGCGACGGGTTCAGGCGGGGAGATTCGTGATGAAGGCGCGACAGGTCGTGGAGCAAAGCCAAAAACAGGGTTGGTAGGTTTTTCTGTTTCGCATTTGCGGATTCCAGGATTTATGCAACCTTGGGAAACACCATTAAAAAAGCCAGCGCATATTGCTGCTAGTCTTGAAATTATGTTAACAGGGCCAATTGGCAGCGCTTCATTTAATAATGAATTTGGCAGGCCAAATATCTGTGGTTATTTTCGTACCTTTGAATATCAAAACCCAAACTGTGCAGAAGTCGTTCGTGGCTATCATAAACCGATTATGCTAGCGGGTGGAATTGGCAATATTCGTGCAATGCATACCCATAAAAATCAAATTGCTGAAGGTGATTATATTATTGTATTAGGAGGACCTGCTTTATTGATTGGATTAGGGGGTGGCGCGGCTTCTTCGCTAGATGCTAATAACATGCGAGTTGATTTGGATTTTGCTTCGGTTCAGCGCGCCAATCCAGAAATGCAAAGGCGTTGTCAGGAAGTGATTGATCAATGTTGGGCTTTAGGGGAAGAAAATCCAATCGTAGCGATACATGATGTAGGTGCTGGTGGGTTATCTAATGCGATTCCTGAATTAGTTCATGAAAGTGAACGTGGTGCTCATATTCAACTACGTGCTATTCCCAGTGACGATCCGCACTTGTCGCCATTAGAAATTTGGTGTAATGAAGCGCAAGAGCGATATGTATTAGCTGTAAATCCTCAACACTTAACTCTATTTGAAACCATTGCACAAAGAGAGCGTTGTCCATTTGCAATAGTTGGTGCGGCAACTTTAGAGCAAAAATTATTAATAGAAGATAGTTATTTTCAAAACAAACCGATTGATCTACCCATGTCGGCTTTATTTGGTAAACCGCCTAAGCTAGAAATTCAAGCAGCTTCTACCGCTTATTCCTATGCGCCAGATCTTAAAACACATGAAGAGTTGACTAAATTCTCAATTGAAAAGCTTAATGAAATAGCTAGTCGTGTACTTAAATTTCCCGCAGTAGCTAGTAAAAGTTTTTTAATTACGATTGGTGATAGAACTGTTGGCGGATTAATTGCGCGCGATCCAATGGTAGGCCCATGGCAAGTGCCGGTGGCAGATGCGGGCGTTACTGCGAGTGGTTTTACTGGCTATAGTGGAGAGGCAATGGCAATTGGTGAAAGAACACCATTAGGCATCATGAATGCCGCCGCTGCGGCACGGATGGCAGTGGGAGAAGCAATTACCAATATTGCTTGTGCGAATATTCATCAACTTGCTGATGTTAAGTTATCAGCAAACTGGATGGCGGCGGCAAAAGTTTCCGGCGAAGAAATTGCACTATTTGAAGCGGTAAAAACAGTTGGATTGGAGATTTGTCCTGACTTAAAAATTAGCATTCCAGTTGGAAAGGATTCTTTATCAATGCAAATGCAGTGGAATGAAGGTGATGTTTTACAAAAGGTAATTGCTCCGGTTTCACCAGTTATTTCAGCTTTTGCTAAAGTTGTCGATATTCGCAAAACTCTAACACCTTTATTATCGCGCGAAGAGAATACCGAACTTTGGTTGATTGATTTAGGTCAAGGAAAAAACCGGTTAGGTGGTTCAGCGTTAATGCAAGTTTATGGTTATCTGGGCGAGGAATGTCCTGATGTAGATAATCCACTTCTGCTGCAAAATTTCTTTTCGGTGATTCAATTACTTAATCAGCAAAATTTAATTCTAGCTTATCATGATCGCTCTGATGGCGGTTTGTGGGCGACATTGTGTGAGATGGCATTTGCTTCGCATATAGGGATTAAAATTAATATTCCTGTAACACAAAATCCGATTAAATTTTTATTTAATGAAGAATTAGGTGCAGTGCTACAAATTCGTGCAGAGAATAAAACCAAAGTTCTGGCAATGATCCAAGAATATAATTTGGAAAATAAATTTATTCCTATTGCAACGCCTACTGAAAAAGATGACATGGTTGTCATCCAGGAAGATAAAATTTTACTGCAGCAATCACGGGTTGAGTTGCAAAAAACTTGGTCGGAAACTAGTTTTCGCATGCAAGCATTAAGAGATAATCCTACTTGTGCTGAAGAGGAATTTCAAACACTTTCAGATGTTTATGATAAAGGGCTATATGCGTCGCTAAAATTTGATCCAACTGAAGATGTAGCTAAACCTTATATCAATTTAGCGAGGCCACAATTAGCCATTTTGCGTGAACAAGGTGTTAATGGCCAAGTGGAAATGGCAGCTGCTTTTACGCGTGCAGGATTTGATTGTTTTGATGTACATATGAGTGATCTGCAAAATGAACGGGTAACGCTGGATAAGTTTGTAGGTTTCGTTGCAGTCGGTGGATTTTCTTATGGTGACGTATTGGGTGCTGGTCGTGGTTGGGCAAATACTATTTTGCACGATGCTAAATTATTTGATGCGTTTTCAGCTTTTTTTAATCGTGAAAATACCTTTGCTTTAGGAGTTTGTAATGGCTGTCAAATGATGGCGCAGCTTAAATCTTTAATTCCTGGAGCAGATCATTGGCCACAATTTGTGCGTAATCGTTCCGAACAATTTGAAGCACGTTTTTCCATGGTTGAAATTGCGCCTTCTCCTGCAGTGTTGTTTGTTGACATGGTGGGATCGCAATTACCAGTTGCTATTGCGCATGGTGAAGGGCGGGCAGAATGGTTAACGGCAGCAGAATTTTCTGCGGCAAAGGCTGCTCATACTATTGCGCTTCGTTATATTGATCATTATGGCAATCAAACTGAAAAATATCCTGCTAATCCGAATGGTAGCCCATTAGGAACTGCGGGAGTGACTAATCAAGATGGTCGTTTTACCATTCTTATGCCTCATCCTGAACGTGTTTTTCGTACCGTGCAGTGGAGTTGGCATCCAGATAGTTGGGGTGAAGATAGCCCTTGGATGAGGATGTTTCGTAATTTACGGGTGTTTGTGGATTGAGTTGATTTTGCAGTTCAATATACCTATTCCCGATAGGCATAGATCTTTTCATAAGCAGGGCCGCCACCAGCAGGATTAGTGTAGATTTTAAGTTCCTGGATTCTTCTACTATGTTTATTAAAGTATGTAGCTTCTATAAAAATATAGGGCGCAAATTGTTCTTCTATAGGATAATAAGCTATTTCCCAAAGTCCAAGAGTTGCAAAACAAAGTAGCCCATGCGTTACCTGCCTTGCATAATAGGCAGATCCTTGGCGTACTTGAGGTAATTCATATTGTTCGGTATATCCCGAACCATCTTGGCGAAAGAATCCTCTTACCGGTACGAAACCATGCGATAAAATACATTGCTTTGTTCTGCATTGCAGAACGCTTTGGCATAGCGCATCTTTGTTATGGACGGGGGTATTAGCAGTAGTGGGACCAGCTAAAATTAATAGGAATGTAATAGAAACAATATACTTCTTTTTGTGCTGCAACATCAGATATCTCAAATTAAATAACTTAGAATTTCAAAGTTTCGTATTATAACATATTAGTTATAATTAGAGTGAAAATAACCTTTACCGATGAAGATGCTGTATCATTTACAAAAAATAAGGAAATTATCCCATGTCTTTCGAATCAGAAACAGAAACTTCTTATGTAGATGAATTTACTAAATCATTGAATGAAATTGCACAAAAAAATCAAAAAATTTTTCAGGAGATGCTGACTCATCAACAAGAAAATTTAGAAGTTAATACGCAACATTTTCCGCATATTTTGGGAGAGTTTGCGAAAAAGATCGTGGAAAATCCCCAAAAAATCATGGCGGCGCAACTTGCCTATTACCAAGAGTATTTAAAAATCTGTCAAAGCTTAAATACTAATTTAGCAGATAATGTTTCGAGCAAAGAAAAACAAAATGCTCAAAGCCAAGATAAGCGTTTTCAAGACCCAGAGTGGCAAAATAATATACTGTTTGATTTTATTAGACAAAGCTATTTGTTGACTGCCAAACATACTGAGTCGTTAGTAAAAGAAGTTGTTAGTGAAACCGATCCAAAAGTAGCAATAAAAATTAATTTTTATACTCGTCAGTTGTTAGATGCTTTTTCACCAGCTAATTTTATTAACACTAATCCAGAGGTATTGCGTACTATTTTGCAGACTGGGGGTAAAAATTTATTGGCGGGGTTTAAACAGTTTTTAAGTGACTTTGAGCAAAGTAATGGCTGGTTAAATATTAAGATGACTGATCTCAATTATTTTGAGGTTGGGGAAAATGTGGCAATTACACCAGGCAAAGTCATTTATCAAAATGAGGTGATGCAATTAATTCAATATGAACCTACAACTGTTAAAGTTCATCAAAACCCAATACTAATTATACCGCCTTGGATCAAGAAATATTATATTTTAGATTTGCAGCAAGAAAATTCGATGGTGAAATGGTTAGTAGATCAAGGCCATACAGTGTTTATGATTTCTTGGGTTAACCCCGCTGATCAAACAGCCAATAAAAATTTTGCTGATTATATATTTAATGGGCCGCTGGCGGCACTGGATGTTATTGAGAAAGCAGCCGGGCAACAGCCAGTTAATTTTATTGGTTATTGCATTGGTGGCACGTTACTTGCTGCTGCTTTAGCTTATAGTGCGGAGAAAAATGATCCGCGAATTAATAGTGTTACTTTCCTAACAACATTATTGGATTTTTCCGAGCCAGGTGATTTGGGGGTGTTTATTGATAAGTACCAGGTGGATGCCATGGAAAAACATATGCAAAAAAATGGTTATTTAGATGGAGCAGTCATGGCAGCAGTATTTAATTCATTACGTCCTAATGAACTCATTTGGAATTATTTTGTTAGCAATTATTTGAAAGGTAAAAAGCCATTGCCATTTGATTTACTGCACTGGAATTCGGATCACACTAATCTTCCCGAAAAATTACATGCTTATTGTTTACGTGAAATGTATTTGCATAATCATTTGGTTAAGAGAAATGCACTAACAATAGCTGGAGTACCGTTAGATTTGAAAAAAATTACTACACCTAGTTTTTTTCTAGCAACGAAAGAAGATCATATTGTCCCTTGGATTGGCAGCTATAAAGGAATACGATGTTTATCAGGAGTGAGAACATTTGTATTAACTGGCTCTGGGCATGTTGCTGGTGTTATTAATCCGCCATGTAAAAATAAATATGGTTATTGGGTTAATCCGAAAAAACCAAAAAAACCAGAGGATTGGTTAAAAGAAGCCAATTATTATCAGGGTTCTTGGTGGAATTATTGGGCAAAATGGATCAAAAAATATACCGGAAATTTAGTGCCTGCCCGCACACTTAAAGCTAGCCCAATAAAACCCATCGAAGATGCGCCTGGTTCTTATGTGAAGGTGCAGTTACTCGCAAATGATACTCGTCATTTAAATTGAGAGCCTGGGGACGGACTTGGCGTTTGCGATGGGCCAGGGTCAGGTGCTTGAATATTGGTGTTTTTATGATCAGCAGCAGGAACAGCTTGAGTCTCTCCTACTTTAATTTTACCTAAATGCTGTCCTAGAGTTTTTGGCTCATCGATATGAAGGCTTTTAGCCACTTCACGCATTGCTTGTTTGACTTTTGGATCTTCACTCACCTTAGCCAGATTTCTGCCCGCGATGGCTTTTTTTAGATCCGGGAATTCGTCGATGCTTTTTTGGGTAAATTGGCCGCCTTCATCTAAGTAACATAAAGTCCAGTTATTTTTCAATCCTAAAAATCCCTTTTCCCGTACTAACATATAATTAGATTGATTGTTATTAGGAGTGCCCTGCTTTGTTAATAGTGCGCTAGAAATATCTTGAAAATTATCGTAATTACTTTGCCAACCCCCTAAGCGGGCAAATTGAATGGGGGTTGGCCCTTTAGCTAACTTAGCTAAAGCATCAAATTCCTGATTTACTTGCTGCTGAATGATGGTTCGAAATTCTTGCTTCAGAGCTTTATTCTGCTGAACCTTTTGAAAAATCTGATCACTAATACTAATATTGGTATCCGGAAGAGGGTTGTTTCTTACCTCTTGTTCGATTTTATTTAGCGCATCACAAATTTTGCCAAACCGCCAGTAATTAACATTGTTTAGAGAGACGTTTTGTGTGGATCCCCACTCATCCTTATACTGAAACACCCATATTTTTTGGTCCTTCACGCTGGTTTTTTGATGAATTAATTGCCATTCATTTTTTTCTAGTTTAGAAGTATTTTTGGCTGTTTCTTTTGTGCAAATATTATTAAATTTAATTTTAGGTGGGTGATTGGGAAGTTTTGGTAGTTGATCAAAATCAATTGTGCCACTAAGTAGTTTAGTTGCTTGCTCAGGTGGTAATGCTCGATAAGCGGGGCTTTTGCGGTGTGTTCCATCGACCAGTCCGACTAAAATTGCTAGATGTTCTTTGGGTTCGGTGATACCTGAAGTACACTCGGTTAATTCTTTTTTGTAATGATCTAAACTCTCCTTGTATATTTGCTCAGCCGATTTCATCTTACCGTCAGAACTGTTCTGCGAAATAGTTCTCTGCCATAAAGCAAGCAAGCCTGAATTTATTCCAGGCGCAGTTTCAAAGGCTTTATTACCTAGTTTAAATAGATAGGATTCTTCAAGTCTTTTTTTAATACTACTTTTTTCATCTTCGTTAAGCCCAGTAGTGTCGTTGATAATTCCATCAGTTATTTGCTTAACAAAATTGATGTCTTCTGCAAACTGATCTCTTACCTTACATAAATATTCAATGTTTGTTTGAGTGCAGAGCGCTGTAGTATCTGGCAGGTTTTTAAACGCGTCTTCTAAATCTGTTAAGTTTTCAAATTCTCCATCAAACTTATCAAAAGTCCTGCCATCTTTTTTGTTTTGATGATCCTGGGCAGTACGATTTTTGAGATAATTAATTAGCGGCAGAATTTTTTCAAGGCGTTGGGCTAACGCAGTCGTAGGCAGGGTGCTTTCGATTTCAATGGTAACTGTCTGAAGCGGTTGCGTAGGTAATTGTGTAGATTCAGCTCGAGATGTGCCTTGGTTTGCTATCTTAGGCAGGATATGACAGGAATCGATTTTTTTTTGTTGCGTGTCAAATATAATGGTAATTTCGTACTTGTTTTTCACTTGTTTGGCTTTCACTGTTTTTCCTCCCTTCCACTTTTAAGTATAGCCAATATTTTATTTTTTTCTTTGCGTAATAATTTTTGAAATGCATGAGTTATAGCATATGGAAGGTTATACAAATTTTGACCTGCTGGTAAATTACCATTCTTTTTTTAATAGTAATTTTAATAAGGTAAGGTTGCGAGAACCTATCGCGGCTTCAATTTCTTTTTCTAGCTCATATAATTTTTGCATTGCTTCTTGTTTCATTTTTTCGCCAGCTTGAGTAAAAACAATCCGTTTGTCACGAGCATTTCCACTAATAAATTCTAGTTTTAGTAATTTTCTATCGACAAGACCAGAAACAATTTTGTGCACTGCTTGACGAGAAACGCATAATCTACGGGAGATTTCGGCGATAGTTAATTCTTCCCCACGTAAAACCGCTAAAATTCTCGCCTCAGAGTTAGTTAGACTTTTATAAGTGGAACCCATACGTTTTTTTTGTAATCGATTTTCCAGTAACCAAATTTTTTCTTGTAGAAGAGATTTTATGTTGGTTATCAGAAAATTTTCGCTATCAGTCTCTATTTTTTTAGGCATAAAACCTCCCGGTCCAATTTAACGTCAACTATGGTTGACTTTTCAATCCGCCTTGGCTATATTGTCATTATAGGTTGACAAAATAACTTTTAAAGGGGTCTATTATGAAATTTAATCTAGAAAACAAGGTTGTTATTATAACAGGATCAAGTAAAGGTATAGGAAAAGCTATTGCAAAATCATTTGCACTAGAAAAATGTCATGTGATATTAGCTGCTCGTGGTAAAGATGCACTACTTGAAACGGCAAATGAAATACAAATTGCTGGTGGAAGGGTATTGCCAGTTGTTACAGATATAACTAAATCAAACGATATTGAAAACTTAGTTAATACAGCAGTAGCTAAGTTTGGCGCTATTGACATTTTGGTGAATAATGCTGGTGGGGTACATGATTTTTTGGCTTTTGAAGACTTATCAGAAAAGGATTGGTTTGATATGTTTGAATTAAACTTTTTTTCCACAGTAAAAGTTACTCGTGCAGTGCTACCTCATATGCAGAAAAAACAAACAGGCAGAATAATTAATATTTCTTCAGAATCAGGAACACAACCTGATGCATTAATTCCGCATTACAATGCGGCGAAAGCAGCAATTAATAGCTTTACTAAAAGTTTATCAAAAGCGTATGGAAAAGATGGGATTCTTGTCAACGCTGTATCACCTGCATTTATTATGACGCCGCAAATTGAAGGAATATTAGCTGAAAAAGCAAAAGCTAAAAATATTAGTGTACAAACATTAGTAAATAGTTTCCTTAAAGATCATCGACCTAATATTTTACAGCAACGTGCAGGACGTCCAGAGGAGGTTGCTGCAGCAGTTTTATTTCTTGCATCTGAGTAAGCATCTTTTATCACCGGCACAAACTTACGTGTCGATGGTGGTTCTGTAAGCACAATATGAGGAGATATTTTATGAATTATGTGACCCTTATTCATCCATTTGAAGTCAATATTAATCAAGAACAAGAGTTTTTAAATGCTTGGAATATAGTTGATCAATATATGATTGAACAAAAAGGATTTATTAAAACAAAACTATATCGTTCTTTAAGCGACCCTAATGCAGCCAGCGTTAGTTTTACCAACGTAGCAGTTTGGCAAAGCTCAGAGTTGTTCATGGAAGCAATTAGTCAGGAAAGGTTTAAACTAATTTCAAGGGAGGTATTAACTTTTTCATCTGGACCGAAGCTTTATCAGGTTTTTTACCAAGCAAAAGCTGAAAAATATTAAAAATATACTCACAAACGATATATTATTTTTGAAAAACATAAGTGCCAGGAGCGTCACAAAGTACTGGGTATCCCTTGTCTGAATTGCCTACAGGTGGAGCGAATATTTTTTTGTCAGAGTGTGCTACTAGCCACTTTTGCCACGCTATCCACCATGAACCATCAAATTGCGGCGCTTTTTCTTGCCAGGTTTCGCTTGTAATATGTCTATCACCTTTTTGTCTAGTCAAAATTTGGTAAGTACGATTGGAATGACCGGGTTCGCTAACAATCCCTGCGTTATGTCCGCCGCTGGTTAACACAAAGGTAACCTCGGTGTCAGTAAATAAATGCAGTTTATACACTGATTTCCAAGGTGATACGTGGTCAGTGAGTGTGCTGACAGCAAAAATAGGAGTGTTGATATCAATCAAAGCGATTCTTTTTCGCCACATTTTAAATCGACCTTGAGAGAGCTCGTTATTTAAAAATAATTCGTTTAGATATTCAGAATGCATACGGTAAGGTAAGCGTGTGGTGTCATGATCCCAGGCCATTAGATCATTCATGGGTCTTCGAGTACCTAGTAGATAATCGTGAATAAGCCTGGACCAAATTAAATCATTTGAATGTAGCATGCTAAATGCGCTAGCCATTTGTGCGCCATCAAGATAACCTTTTTCCCACATAATATCTTCAAGATAGGTAATCTGACTTTGATCAATAAATAGAGACAATTCACCAGCATCTTTAAAATCAATTTGTGCAGCAAATAACGTAATACTTTTTAAGCGGTCATCTGATTTATTTGCCATTGCTGCTGCTGTCATCATTAATAGAGTTCCGCCGATACAGTAGCCAACGGCGTGAATTTTTTTCTGTGGTATAATGTGGTTAATCGCTTCGATAGCACTCATAATCCCAAGGTTTACATAGTCTTCTAAACTCAAATCACGATCTTCGCTCGTAGGATTTTTCCAGGAAATCATAAATACTGTGTGTCCATGATTGACCAAGTATTTAACTAGTGAATTATTGGGAGACAAATCAAGAATGTAATATTTCATGATCCACGCCGGAGTAATCAGAATTGGTTCCGCATAGACTTTAGCGGTTGTTGGCGTATATTGGATAAGTTCAATTAAACGATTGCGATAAACTACTTTGCCATTGGTAATAGCTACATGCTCGCCAACTTTAAATTGTTCCGTACCAGCAAGTGGCAGTTCACAAAGTGATCTGGAACAATCTTCTAAAAAATTATTAAAGCCATTAACAAAATTTGTTCCTTGAGTTTCTATGGCTTTGCTAAGTATTTCTGGGTTAGTCCAAAGAAAATTCGTTGGTGAAATGAGATCAAGCATTTGACGAATGGTAAAATTAACTACTTGCCGATGATGTTTGGAAACGCCACGAACAGTTGAAGTTGCTTCCTCCCACCATTGTTCATGAGCTAAAAAAGTTTGTGCATAAAAATTAAAAGGAAAATTATTCCATAATTCACTATCAAATCTTTTATCGTTAGGGCGAGTTTCTATACAAAGATTGCAGTTAACTTGGTGAGCATATTGATGGCTAGCAATCATTAATTTTAAAACTTTTCGCCAAGCTTTGTTGGCTAAATCAAATTGTTTAGCAGGAGCAATACTTAAATGCGCTAACCAATCAAACATAGCAATGCCAAACGAAGCAGGAGATAGCCAGTTGGTAAATCTTCCCGACCAAGCATGTAACATAATATCAACTGATTGCCCTTCATAGCTCATTTTTGCTGGGGTTGGCATGAAAGCTTTTTCTAGATTGGCATGAGTGCGGACACGTTTAATTTTGGTTGAGGCCATACTTAAAATCCCTTAAATCGCGGAAAGATAGGCTAAAATTAAGCATAGTCTTTAAAAGGTTGTTTAGCAAATCTATACTGAAAGCTAACGTTATTGTCTCTCCCCTTGTGGGAGAGGTCGACGCGCATAGCGCGGCGGGTGAGGGGTAAAAAATTTGATAGCTATTGATATGAATGCTAGCATTTCAAAAAAACAAAAGGAGGGAACCTATGCAGCAACGTATAGCTTTAGTAACTGGTGGTACTGGCGCAATTGGCACGGCAATTTGCCAAATGCTTTTCAAGCAAGGAGTAAAGATAATTGCCTCTTATAATCGGAGTGGTAATCATGACGCCGCTAAACTCTGGCAAAAAACACAAAAAGATGCTGGCTACGACATTGCAATTAGCTATGTTGATGTAACTGATTTTGATTCTTGTGGCAGACTAGTGATTGATGCAGAAAAACAATGCGGCCCGATTGATATTTTAGTCAATAATGCAGGAATAACCAGTGATGCGCAGTGCTATAAAATGGATTTGTCCGCTTGGCAGAAAGTCATTAATACCAATTTAAATAGTGTTTTTTATATGACACGTAATATTATTAACGGAATGATTGATCGTCGTTATGGCCGTATTATTAATATTTCATCAATTAATGGTCAGAAAGGTCAATTTGGCCAGGTAAATTATTCAGCATCCAAAGCTGGTATGCATGGGTTTACCAAATCGCTTGCTTTGGAAGTTGCCCGTAAAGGCATTACCGTAAATACGGTTTCACCAGGTTATATTGCAACAGATATGGTGATGGCAGTAGCTGAATCAATTCGTGAGCAAATTATTGCACAAATTCCAGTGGGTCGTTTTGGTCAGCCTGAAGAAATTGCTCGAGTAGTAGCATTTTTAGCCGCAGAAGAAAGTAGTTTTATTACAGGTACTAACGTGGCAGTGAATGGTGGTCATTACATGACGTAAGTTAAGTGAGAAAAAATGAGTACAATCCGTATTATTAAGAAATATGCGAATCGGCGTTTGTATGATACGGTATCAAGTAGCTATATTACTTTAGAAGATCTAAAAAAATTGGTGTTAGATCGAGTTGAATTTCGTGTGATTGATGCAAAGACTGAGGCGGATATTACTAAAAGTACTCTACTGCAGATTATTAGTGCACATGAAGAAACGGCGATGCCAATTTTCACTATAGAAGTACTGCAACATTTGATTCGTTCTTATGGTGATAATGTACAGAATTTGCTGGGACAATACCTTGAACAAGCAATGGGATTTTTTATTCAGCAACAAGAAGTTTATAAAATGCGACAACAAGAATACAGCACTCATTCATTTAATTGGGTGAATGAATTAATGGAATTTCAACGAAAATTTTGGAATTCATTTAGTAAGCCATCCACAACCGATAATGCTACCCCGTATCGACCTAAAAAAAATAAATCGACAACTTATCGAGAAAAAAAATAGTAAATATTATGGTGATTATTCCCGCAAAAACTTTTGTTGCTAGCTTCGATGTACATGCACAATATACCTTTACCCAAATGTGTAAGGATGAATTGCCGGTAGAAGGTGGAACAGAGATAGTAGATGAATTAAATGCACAAGCCCGTCTTGCAAAAGTACGCATCGGTTCTAAAGAAGCACATAATCCAAAAGCCATCTGGATTGCAGATGAGCAGCATCCACAGCTTTCATCCATAGAAGGGGAAAATGTTGATGTTCGTTGGAATGCTCATGCGATGCCAGGCACCAAAGGGTTTCAATTAATTGAAGGCCTGCCAAAAGTTACTGACTATGATTATTTTGTTTGGCAAGGTATTGAGCTAGATATGCATCCTTATGGTGCTTGTTATCATGATATAGCCGGAAAATTAAGTACGGGGGTAATTGAGTTTTTAAAATGCAAAAATATTAGGACAGTTTTAGTAGGTGGATTAGCAACAGATTACTGCGTTAAAACTACGGCGTTACAATTGCTGCAGGCAGAGTTTAATGTTGTCGTCAATTTGGGAGCTTGTCGAGGTATTCACGCAAAAACGATTGCAGATGCAATAGATGAAATGCGCGCATTAGGGGCCCAATTTGTTAACAGTGCTAGTCAACTTTGCTTAGAAGCATCATGACTAATATTATAAATTCCCTCATTGATACCGACTTCTATAAATTCACCATGATGCAAGTTGTACTACATCAATTTCCTGGTGCTATGGCTGAATATGGATTTAAGTGTCGAACGCCAGACATTGATCTAACTCCGTATATCGATGAAATTCAAGCAGAAGTTGCTGAGCTTTGTAAGCTTCGTTTTCAACCAGATGAGCTTAAATATTTAGCTGAAGTTCCTTTTTTTAAACAAGATTTCATCGATTTTTTACGGATTTTTGAACTTAATCTTGATTTTGTGCATATAACTGCTCAGCAAGGCCAATTCGATATTTCGATTAAAGGTCCTTGGCTGCACACCATTTTATTTGAAGTGCCAGTTTTGGCGATTGTTAGTGAAGTTTATTATCGCAATCAATATCCAAAGCCAAACTATCAAGAAGGATATATTCGGTTAAAAAATAAAATCGCCTTGATTAACTCGCAAATAGATAAAAAGGAATTTAAATTTTCTGATTTTGGCACACGTCGGCGCTTTTCGCGCGACTGGCATGAACAAATTATTAAGACATTTGTTACAGAGTTACAGGATAACTTAATTGGCACAAGCAACGTTTACTTTGCCAAATTATTTAATTTAAAACCTATTGGCACTATGGCACATGAATATTTACAAGCTTGTCAATCTTTAGGTCCTCGCCTTATTTACAGTCAACAGTTTGCTCTGGAGCGATGGGCGCGAGAATATCGGGGTGAATTAGGCATTGCTTTATCAGATGTTTACGGGATTGATGCTTTTTTAAGGGATTTTGATTTGTATTTCTGTAAGTTATTTGATGGTGCTAGGCACGATTCGGGCGATCCTTTTGACTGGGGCGAAAAATTGATTAACCATTATCAAAAAATTGGCATTGACCCGAAAACTAAACGGTTAGTTTTTAGCGATCAACTGAGTATCCAGTCCGCGATCGATTTATTTCATCACTTTAAAGATCGGATAAGCGTAACCTTTGGTATTGGTACATCACTAACCAACGATTTGGGTTATACCCCTATTCAGATTGTTATTAAGATGATTGAGTGTAATGGGCAGCCGGTTGCTAAAGTCAGTGATTCACCTGGGAAAACCATGTGCAAAGATGCTTCTTATTTAGCTTATTTAAAGCAGGTATTTCAAATTAAGGATTAGCGTAACAGCTCAGTCCCCTACGCCTACGTGCCGCGCTTTATGCGCGGCATCCAGGCAAATCTGTATATTTTTCTGGATCCCGCGGACAAGCCGCGGGACGTAGGTTAGGGGGTGAGCTATTACAGATTAGCTAGCGTAGCTCTTTGAACAGCTTTGCACTAAACGAGAAGTGATTGATTCTTTAGCGTCTGGAGATCATTGAAAGAATTACCCATACTGGGCGGAGTTGTTGCACCACGATGCTTATTGTGGTTTTGCTCGTGAGGTTTAGATAACACGCTCCGTTGTGGCTTTACTCCATTGGAGTGAGCAGTATAACCATTCGTACCGTATGTAGTTACGCCATTGGAGCCTTTTTCATAATTGTTGTTATATTGATATTGAGGTGATGATGCCCATTTGTTTACCTTCTCTGAAACATTGCCCATAAATGGAGCAGGTTGTTTGATTACTGTATCTATTAATTGCTCTACCTTCTCAAGATGCTCAAATTCATTTTTCCTTTTTTCTAATTTTGAATCGATATGATTTGCTTTTTGTACTGCCTTTGCATGTTGGATTGAGAAATAGAATTCACGCGCTAATCGGAACAACAATAAAGCAGCTGCTATAGATAATATCGCTATACCGAGTGGACTAGCGGCGGCAGCACCAAACACCACGTGTGAACCGGTAGCCAATGCAGGGACAAGCGCGGCAAATCCCATGACGCATATGGCTCGTGCAATCAACGCAACGCTACTCACGCTGGTAATTAGATAAACCACTTTGCGAAGTCCTTTAACGAACCTTCTGAGTGTCCATGAGCGCTCTTTAACGGGTTTATTTAGTAATTGATTTAATGCGTCAAAATGCTTAGGAAATCGCTCTTTATGTGTGTTCAGTGTGTTTTTGAGCCTTTCTCTTAATTCATTTGCTTGTTTCGTCTTATGT
>Ga0116226_10002103_pt1 | contig 17279 bp, 16 predicted proteins | sample S1TSphfallax_FD_89692 | JGI IMG/M metagenome (GOLD analysis project Ga0116226, IMG submission 89692) | Host-associated microbial communities from peat moss isolated from Minnesota, USA - S1T2_Fa - Sphagnum fallax MG | ecosystem: Host-associated > Plants > Peat moss > Unclassified | place: USA... | reverse complement strand
CGAATGATTGTAGAGATCACCGGAGATGAAGCCGACTTGCAGGGTCCGATCGGGCTTGCGCTCATTCGTATGCCGCCACGAATCCTTCCACGGTGACTCGAACTCCGCGCCGAAGCGGCGGTGTGCAGACGCGAGTTCCGCGGCGCCCGTGGCCGGGTCATGGCTCATCACCAGGAGCAAATTGGAATGATTTTGGGCATCGTCGGATGGCGTGTAGCCGGACTTGAGCGTCAGCCCCCGTTCGAGGCTGACCCTGGCTTCCACGACCCGGCCGCGAAGAAAATCGCACATGCCTGACCGATAATGGGCGATGGAAAAGCGCGGATCGATGGCAAGCGCTCGAGCGAAGTAGCGCTGCGCCTCGTCGAAGCGCTCGAGCAGTGTCAGCGAGAAGCCGACATTGCAAGCCGCCTCCGCATCACCGGGCAACAACTCCACCGAATTGCGCATGGCGGCCAGCGCGGCCACCCGGTCGCCGCGAGTCCAGAGCAGGGCACCCATGACCTTCCAGCCGAGGCCTCGAGTGGGGTGGCCTTCGGTCAAATCAACGGCGATGCGCAGCGCCGCGTTCGAATCGCCGCACGCAACGGCGGCGATGAGTTCAGTTTCCAACCCTTCGGCTAGCGCGAAGGCCGCGGGTGACTGTCGGATCGTTGACGCCATACCGCGAACAAGCACGAAGCATGCCAGCGATCTCGCTCAAGAAAGCAAAATTCCCGCCGACACGAACGTATGGCCCGAGCCACGCGCGAAGATCGCAGAGCCGGCCAAGTCAAGCATCCTCATCGGGAACTGAGAAGTCGCTCACCAAAATCGAAACTCCCGATTGCGTTTTCGCCTCAAGAACTCCCCGCCCCTTCCGATAAACGTTCTGTATGTGGTCACCGGTCCGCCCGCTTGGCGGGTGAAGTGAACACGAGAGCTAAGGGCCAGATGAGGGCCGGTGTACACAACTTTACTAGGAGCTTTGATCATGGCATTAACTTTAAATACCAACATCGACTCGCTGACGGCGCAGAATAATCTGACCAGCTCGCAGTCGCTGTTGTCGCAATCTCTGACGCGCTTGTCGTCGGGTCTCAAGATCAACAGCGCCGCGGACGATGCCGCCGGCCTCGCGATCAGCCAGAACCTGACCACTCAGATCAACGGCACGAATCAGGCGGTGAACAACGCCAACGACGCCGTGTCCGAGGCCCAGACCGCCGGCGGCGCGTTGACGACCATCGTCAACAACCTGCAGAGTATCCGCACGCTCGCCGTCGAAGCGGCGAACGGCTCGAATAGCGCCTCTGACCGCGCCGCGCTCAATCAGCAGGTGCAGCAGCAAATCGCTGAAGTCACGCAGATCGCCGCGCAGACCACGTTCAACGGCGCGAGTGTGCTGAACGGCAGCAGCGGCACGACCACCTACCAGGTCGGTGCCAACGTCGGCAACACGATCAGCATCAACCTCGCGCAAGGCGTGCAAGCCAACCAGATCGGCCAGGTCGCCTCGAGCAGCACGACGGTGACCAGTAACGGCATCACCGGCGGTTTGACCATCGCTGTCGGCACCGCCGCCGCCGTCACCATCGGCTCGAGCGCCACCTACGCAACCTCGTCGCCGGGCCAGGCATCGACCTCAGCGTATGCCAAGGCCGCCGCGATCAACGCCGGCGACATCTCCGGTTTGACCGCCACCGCCTCCACCACGGTCACCGATACGGCAACCTCCGCCGTCACCGCGGCCACCGGCAGCCAGGGCACCTACGACCTCAGCATCAATGGTCAGGCCATCTATGCCGGCACCAACGACGTGGCCGCAGGAGGTACCCTCTCGGCGGCCAATATCGTCAGTCAGATCAACCTGTATTCCTCGCTCGACGGCAACGTCACGGCGTCCTTGAACGGCAGCAACAATATCGTGCTGTCCGCCGCGGACGGCAGCAACATCAATGTCGTCCAGACCGAATCCGGTGTCACGGGGGGTATCAGCTCCACGTACGCGGGTTCTGCCGGTGTCACCAACTATGGTTCGGTGAACTTGATATCCGACAGTAACATCACGGTTGGCGGCAGCACGGCCGACGTGGCTTCGCTCGGGCTCAACCCGGGTGTGATCAGCTTGGGTTCGACCACGCTGTCGCAACAAAACGTGCTGACGCTCTCGGGCGCCAACAGCACGATCCACGCGGTGGATGCGGCACTGCAAACGGTCAGTGCGCTGCAAAGCCAGCTGGGTGCGATCCAGAATCGCTTTACGGCGGCAGTCAGCAACTTGACGTCCACGTCGACCAACCTGGCGCAGTCGCGCAGTACCATCCAGGATGCGAACTTCGCGCAAGAAACGGCCAACTTGACTCAATCTCAGGTGTTGGAACAGGCGGGTATCTCGGTGCTGTCACAGGCCAACCAAGAGCCGCAGCTGATCCTCAAGCTTCTGGGGTAATGGTCGATAAACGGTTGAAGCCCAAGGTTCGGGTCCGCAAGGCCCCGAACCTTGCTTCACAAACGGCAACTTGAATCAGGAGTTCCGCATCAGGAATTAAGTCGCAGGAGGCCCCATGGCTAGCGAAGCAAGTTCGGGACAGATCCCGAGCTCCAATCTCCTGCAAGGAAGTCAGGCAATCGATTTGGCGGGCAATCAGCCGAGCGGCAAAGCGTTGCCGACCGCCGGCAACAGCGCTCCCCTGGATACGGGTGCAACCGGCTTGGCGGGCGCGAAGAGCACGGCTGCGGGCACCGCAGCGCTGACGGCCGGTACGGCATCCGCCGGCGTACGCGCCGGTGGTTCGACGTTGCCCGGCGCGCAGGCCGCGTCGACGCCATCGGAGCGCGCCAATTCGTCGTCGGCGCGAACCGTGGATCCGCAAACCATGGTCGATATTCTCAACAAGAACCTCAATGATTCGGGGCGCCCCGATGAGTTCCGGCTCGACCCGAGTTCTGATGCGTTGATTCAACAGATCAATCCCTCCAATGGTGAGGTGGTTGGCCAGTTCTCGGTGGATGAGTTTCCGGCGCTGGCGCGCAGCGTCGGCGCCACCGGTTTGATCGTCGATAGCCGGGCGTGATGCGGTTGGTACGTCTCTTGCTTAAGTCTTGATGTGGCCTGCCGATTACAGAGTATCGGCGGTATGGCGTCAGTGAACGCCGCCCTCTATAACGGGATCAGCACGCATGAGTTCCAGCGTATCGAGTAGTTCCACGGCGGCCAACACGGGCGCAAGTTCCGCGATCACGTCCACGGGTATCGGTTCCGGGCTCAACGTAACGGCAATCGTCGCCGATTTGACCACCGCCTTCGGCGCGGGGACCCAGGCGCAGATCACCAACCAGGAGAACGCAGCGGATGCTCAGGTATCGGCTTTCGGAACCTTCCAAAGTGCGCTCGACACGTTGAAAGGAACGCTGTCCGCCATCGACACGCCGAGCACGCTGGCGTCGTATCAAGCAACGGTTGCGGACTCCACCGTTGCGTCGGCCAGCACCACCACCGGCGCATCGGTGGGATCGTATACCCTGTCGGTGCAAAACCTCGCCACGGCGGCGACGTTGACCTCGGGTGCTTTCGCCTCGGGCAGCAGTGTCATCGGGACCGGCAATCTCACGATCGGCGTCGGCTCCTCCTCGGCGGTCATCAACGTCACATCCAGCGACGATACGCTGGCCGGTATCGCGGCTGCCATCAATTCGGCGTCGAACAATCCGGGCGTCAGCGCCAGTGTCGTGACGGCAAAGGACGGCGCGCAGCTGGTTCTGACGGGAACCAGTACCGGTGCTTCGAATTCCATCACGGTCTCGCAGACCGATGGCGGCACGTCCCTGTCCGCGCTCACTTATACTCCCGACGGCACCACCAATGGCCTAACCCAGACCATCGCCGCCTCGGATGCAAACTTCGAGATCAACAGCCTGCCCGCCACCAGCGCGAGCAATGTGGTGAGCGGAGCGATCAGCGGCGTGACATTGAACCTCGCAGGCGTATCTGCGGCCGGCAAGACGACTACCGTGACAGTGGCGCCGGATCCGTCCACCGCCGCGACATCGATCAACTCGTTCGTCACCGCATTGAACGGCGTGTTGAGCAGCATTCAGACGCTGACCGGCTACAACGTATCGACGAGTACGGCCGGCGCGCTCCAAGGCAATGCCACGTTGGAGGCGTTCCAGAGTCAGTTGAACAACGTTCTCGACACGGTGAAGAGCAGCAACCCGGGAGGCATCCAGTCGCTCTCGGACATCGGGCTCGTCGCCGATCCGAACACCGGGCAGTTGGATGCCAACAGCACGACGCTCACCAATGCGCTCTCCGGCAGCTTGAGTTCGGTCGCCTCGCTGCTCGGCGGTTCCAGCGGCATCATCACTCAGCTCAACAGCCTGGTGACGCAATACACCCAGGTCGGTGGCGTGTTGGATTCGGTCAACAGCGGTTTGGAGTCGACTCTGACGAACCTGTCGAAGCAACAGACGCAGCTCAATGCGGAATTGGCGACTTACTCGGCAACGTTGACCACGCAATACAATGCGATGGATACGGCCGTGGCGTCGCTCAAGCAGACCGAGACCTACTTGACCGCGCAATTCGCCGCCAGCGCCGGCACATCCAGCTCATCTTCCAGCAGCAGTCTCAGCAGCGGCACCACAACCTCATAGAACATATAAGTCATGATGTATTCCCGCAACGCAGCAAAACAGTACCAGGCCATCACCAATCACGGACAGGTCGCCGGCGCGAGTCCCACTCGTCTCGTGCAGATCATGTTCGAGCACATCTTGGCGAATTTGACCACCGCGCATGGGTGCATGGAGCGGATCAGCAACAATCTTCCCTACAATGATGTGGTCCTGAAGTGCAAATCGATGAGCCGGGCAATCCGCTTGATCGGTCAGCTCGACGCCACGTTGGACATGGAGAAAGGCGGCAAGATCTCAGAGAACTTGCACAACCTGTATCTGTACATGCTCTACCGCCTGACCATTGCGAATGCCAACAACGACACGCAGGTCCTGACCGAGTGTGTCGGCCTCATCCGCACCATCAAAGTCGGCTGGGATGGGATCGTGAGGGATGATCGGTGAGCGATGCGGCGTCTTCGGCGCTCGAGCGGGCCGTCGAGCTGTCGCGCGAGTTGGCCGTGGCCGCGGAGCGCGGCGACAGCGTCGCGGTGGTCGCTCTCGACCACGAGCGCAGGCGCCTGCTACAGTCCATCGAGGTGGAGGGGCAGGCCTTGAGTCCCCATGGGCGGCACATGATGCAGGAAGTGGCCTCTTTGAATAACCTATCGATCGGCAAGATGGAGCATCATCGGCGCATCATGCAGCGCCGCTTGGATGGAGTGGGCACCGGGCGCCGGGCACTCACCGCGTACAGCGCCAGCCGGCAGTATCGCTGACCGCGCATGCCCGGTTCCGTGCTGGGTGAAGGGCTGGTGTTCGATGACACCATGCCGTTGGGTTGGCTTCCAGGGCCACCGCCGGATGGCCTCGCGCTGGCACGCCTCAATGCCGACAATCATCAGCTGCTCATCGCCGAATCCACGTTGGACGATGTCCGGCCGCATGAGGCGCTCAAGGAGGAGTCGCCCGCCGTAGTCCATGAATTGCAGCGGCTCGATTACAAGCTGAATATCCTGTTGCGACTGACGGCGCAGCTCGCGCTGCGGCAAAACGGCTTGCCCGCGCCCACGCCGGTGCGGTTCACGGCAAGCGGCTTGGAATGGACCGGGGCCGATGTACCCGCTTTGGGTGCCACCGGCTTGCTGATGTTGTATGTGAACCCCTCCTTACCCGAACCGCTACGCATTCCTGCCGATGTCATCGACGTCTCGCACATCGAAGCGCCGGTCGCGCGGCTTCAGTTCACAGGTCTCAGCGAGTCGGTTGTGGACCTCATCGAGAAATTGATCTTCCGTCATCATCGGCGTCTGGTCGCCGGCTCGAAGCTCGCTACCCCCGCCATTCCTAAGGGAAAAGCCTAGCTCGCTCGTTGGTGTTTCGCACTACGTTTATTACGGGTGTTTGCCAACTGCTGATGAGGTTAAGGCTTAGCTAAGATACTTGCCGTCGTTGCATTGATTGAACAATGTCAATGACTTAGATGATATGTTTAAGGCGAAGCGTTATTAATGTGCGCTCCGTCACACTTTTCACCGGGAAGGAGTCCCCGATAGTGGTAGACGCTAAAGTCATTGTGATCGAACCCTCCGATCCCCAAGCCCGAACACTGACCACCGTACTGCGATTCCTGGATCTGGAGCCTGTGCACGTCCATGATCTCGCCGAATTGATCGCCTATCAGCGGCTCTGCGCGCATGATTGGCTGGCGGTGCTCGTCGGACCGGAAACGGTGGGGACGGAAGGGACGGAATTACTGGCGCATCTGCGCTCCCTCCCGCAGCCACTGCCGGTCATCTACTACTCGGGCGATGGGTTGCCCAAACTCGCCGAACGCAGCGGCGACCTGCCGTGGTTTCACTTGGAATTACCGGTCAAGCAGCGGCGCCTGTCGGCGGTGCTCGATCAGGCTCAAAGTGTTCGTAATGGCCATCCCACGCAACCGGGTGCCGCGCACCGCTTCAGACCGAGCGGTACTTCGCGTCCCATGCGAGCCGTGCATCGCCTGATCGAACAGGTCGCTCCCTTTGACACCAGCGTACTGATCTTGGGCGAATCCGGCACGGGCAAGGAAATGGCGGCGCGCCACATCCATGAGCTTTCCGGTCGCGCCGGGCATCCGTTCGTGCCGGTGAATTGCGGCGCGATTCCGGCCGATCTGCTCGAGAGCGAACTGTTCGGCCATGAGAAGGGCGCTTTTACCGGTGCACTGTCGACCCGGGTGGGACGTTTCGAATTCGCCGAAGGCGGCACGCTGTTCCTCGACGAGATCGGTGACATGTCACTGCAGATGCAGGTCAAGCTGCTGCGCGTGTTGCAGGAACGCACTTTCGAACGGGTGGGCAGCAACAAGTCGCTGCGCTGCAACGTGCGCATCATTGCGGCCACGCATCGGGACCTGGAAGAGGCGATCAGCGCCGGTCGCTTCCGCGAAGATCTCTTCTATCGCCTGAACGTTTTCCCCGTGCTCATGCCGCCGCTGCGCGAACGGCTCGACGATCTGCCCGTGTTGATCGAACACTTGGTGCAGCGGCAGGCGCAAATTTCCGGCCGGCACATCCGTCTCGACAAGGCGGCGCTGCAAAGCATGGAGGGCAATCGTTGGCCCGGCAATGTGCGTGAACTGTCGAACCTGCTCGAGCGGCTTGCGATTCTCTATCCCGACCACACGATCACGGCAGCGGATCTACCCGAGCGCTATCGAAGCCACGGTCCGGCGACTTGGGACATGCCCGGCACGGCGGGTGCGCCGTCGCCCCAGCCGAGCGCGACCGATGACTCGTGCTCGATCGCCGCGACGACGGAGGCATTCGAGGAGTTGCTCGATCATGCGGAAACGACGCTGCCCACCGGTGGGTTCGATCTGAAAGACCATTTGTCGACCATCGAAATCGGCTTGATCCGCAAAGCGCTCGAGGAAGCGGATGGCACCGTCGCGGGCGCCGCGCGGCTGCTCAACATCCGGCGCACCACGCTCGTCGAGAAGCTTCGCAAGTACCGTCTGTCGGCCTGACGGATTATTGACGGCAGGCTTCGAGCCCACCGGGAAAAGTACTGTAACTGGTTGATCGAATAAATAAATACCGCCGAGGCACGGAAGTTGCTCTCTGCTTCGGGTATGACAGCGTCAAGCCTCGACAGAAATCACGACAAACGCGCCGATCTGCAAGCCGCTTTCGTGGCCTTCGGATCGGTCTCAGAACAACTCTCCGGCGCCTTCGAATCGCTGCGCGATGAAGTGTCGAGACTGCGCACCGCACTCCACGAAGCGCACGCCGGCAAGCAGCATCTGAGCGCACGGCTGGCCGTGATCATGGAGGGGCTGCCCGGTGGCGTGCTGGTACTCGATGCGCGCGAACACATTCGAGAATGCAACCCGGCGGCGGTTCAGCTCCTGGGTGAGCCGCTCATCGATCAGGATTTGTCCCTGGTCCTCGCCCGCAGTGCCCTCGATGCGACGGGCATCGGCGAACACACGGAACTGAAAACCGGTCGGTTCGTCAACATCTCGCGTCGAGAGCTGCGCGGCGGCTTCGAAGTGGTGCTCTTGACCGATGTCACCGAGTCACATTTGATGCAGTTGCTGCTCGGCCGGCAGCAGCGTTTGCTGACGATGGGAGAACTCGCCGCGGGACTCGCCCATCAGATCCGCACGCCGCTCGCCACGGCTCTGTTGTACGCCTCGCAGATGGCGCTGCCCGATCGCAGCGTCGAGGATCTGACGCGCTGTGGCGAGCGCACGGTGACGAGCCTCAAGCAACTCGATTCGCTGGTGAACGACATGCTGGCGTTCGCGCAGGGCGGTGCGGCGCGTGAACGGGTGAGCGTGAGCGCGCTGCTCGAGCAGGTGGCACAGTGGCTCAAGCCCGCCTTGAAGGGCGGAGTGCGTCTGACGATCCGCACCCAGGCGCCAGATCTCATGATTCGCGTCAGCGCCCCGTCGCTGGTCTCCGCCGTGCTCAATCTCGCCACCAACGCGTTGCAAGCGGCGACGGCCGACGTCGATCTGGAATTATTGGCGCGGCGCGCGCCGTCAGGCTCGGCCCAGATCCTCGTCAGTGACAACGGCCCCGGCGTGCCCGAGCACCTGCGCGAGCGGATCTTCGAACCTTTTTTCACCACGCGCGCCCGCGGCAACGGGATCGGACTCGCCATCGTCAAGTCCGTCGTCGAGGCGCACCAGGGAAGTGTCCGTCTGGCCGAATCGGTCCGGGGCGCCACCTTCATCATTGAATTACCCGCAGAGGAAATTGCATGAACCTATCCACGGAATCGGTGTTGATGGTCGAAGATGATTCGGCGCTGCGTCAGGCGTTGATCGATACGTTGCGCGCGGCAGGCATCGCCGCGCTGGGCGCGGCCGATGCGGACTCGGCTCTTCAGATGCTCGGAACGCACGAGATTGCTCTGGTCATCTCGGACGTGCAGATGCCCGGAGCGAACGGCTACGAACTCTTGTCCAAGATGAAGCGGCTGAGGCCGGATCTGCCGGTGGTGCTGATGACGGCCTACGGCACCGTGGCGCAAGCGGTGGCGGCCATGCGCGAGGGCGCCACCGATTATCTCGTCAAACCCTTCGATGCGAAGGCCTTGCTCGACATGGCACGCCGCCAGCTCGCCGCCCGCGTGCTGCCGGGAGAACTGGTTGCGGTGGATGCCGAGTCGCGGCGGGTGGTGACGCTCGCGCGGAAAATCGCCGAAAACGATGCCACCGTGCTCATCACCGGTGAGAGCGGCACCGGCAAGGAAGTCTACGCCCGCTTCATCCGCGACCATTCGGCCCGCGGCGACAAGCCCTTCGTCGCGATCAATTGCGCTGCGATCCCCGAGAACATGCTCGAGGCAACGCTGTTCGGTTACGAAAAGGGCGCCTTCACCGGCGCACTCGGGGCCCATGCGGGCAAGTTCGAACAGGCCCAGGGCGGCACGCTGCTGCTCGATGAAATCTCCGAGATGGAATTGGGGTTGCAGGCCAAAATCCTGCGGGTGTTGCAGGAGCGTGAGGTCGAACGGCTCGGCAGCAGCCGTACCATCCGCTTGGACGTGCGGCTGATCGCAACGTCCAACCGCGATCTGCCCGAGGAGGTGCGCGCCGGGCGCTTTCGGGCGGATCTGTATTACCGCCTGAACGTCATGTCATTGAAGCTGCCGCCGCTGCGCGAACGGCGGGGCGACATCCTGCCGCTGGCACGACGCGCCATGCAGGGCTGTGCCCGCGGTGGCCACATGAGTCTGTGCTTCGCCGCCGATGCGGAAATCAAGTTGATGCAGCACGACTGGCCGGGCAACGCGCGTGAACTCACCAACATCGTGCAGCGCGCGGCCTGGCTCGCAAGCGGTGGTCAGGTGACCGCCGCCGACCTCGACATCAGCGCGCTGCGCAATGCGCCGGCGCCGACCGTCACATCCGTCGGGCACGACATCGGGCTCGATCATGATCTCAAAGAGCGCGAACGTGAACTCATTCTCGCCACGTTGCGACTGACCGGTGGCAGCCGCAAGCTCGCCGCCGAGCGGCTCGGCATCAGTCCGCGCACGCTGCGGCACAAATTGCAGCAATTCAAAGCCGCGGGCATCAGCGTGCCGCAGACCCACGAGCCCCACGTCGAGATCGCCGCTCCATGAGCAGCCTGCAAATCCAACAGGTGTTGTCCGAGATGCGCGCGCTGCAGGCACGCACCGTCGGCACGGTCAGTGAGTTCGCGACCGGCGGTGCCGTCGACACGGTGTCGGGCGCACAGCCTACGGATTTTGCCAAGCTGCTCAAGAGCTCCGTGGACAACATCGCGGCGATGCAGAATCAGGCGACATCCCTCGCCTCCGCCTACGAGGCCGGCGACAAGAGCGTGGACCTCACGAAGGTCATGCTCGAGGTGCAGAAGGCCGGTTTGGCGTTTCACGCGATGACGGAGGTGCGTAACAAGCTGGTCGACGCCTACACCCAAGTGATGGCCATGTCCGTTTAAGATTGCAGAGGGTTGACTCATGGCTGACATCATTCCCGCCCCGCCGCGAGGTCTGCTCGAGACCATCCCGGCGCTCAAGCAAGTCGCGCTGCTCGGCGGGGTCGCGGCGGCCATCGCGGTGGCGATTTGGCTGGTGTTGTGGTCACAGGGTCAGAACTATACGGTGCTCTACGGGCAGCTGTCCGATCGCGAGAGCGGCCAGGTCATGGATGCCCTGACCGCCGCGGGTATCGAATTCAAACTGAATCCTTCCGGCGCGGTGTCGGTGCCCGAATCGAAGGTGCAGGAGGCGCGCATCCGGCTGGCCAGCCAGGGGTTGCCGCAGAGCGACTCGATGGGTATCGAGATGATTCAGAAGGATTCGCCGCTCGGCACCAGTTCAATGATGGAGAACGCACGCTACCAGTCGGTGCTCGAGACCGAACTCGCGCGCACCATCATCAAGGTGCAAGGCGTGCAAAGTGCGCGCGTACACCTCGCGCTGCCGAAGGCCTCGGTGTTCCTGCGCGATGCGCGCAAGGCTACTGCCTCGGTGATGCTGCAGCTCTATCCCGGCAGGCGACTCGAACCGGGACAGGTTGCGGCGATCGTGCACCTCGTTGCCTCGAGCGTGCCGGAGCTCTCGCCCGGGGATGTGACGGTGGTGGATCAGGCCGGCTCCCTGCTCAATTCGCCCGATGAGAGCGCCGAGGCGGCGGCCGCCTCGCGTCAGTTCGAATATACGCGCAAGCTCGAGGAGACCTACCAACAGCGCATCATCGAGCTGCTCGAGCCGATCGTGGGTGCGGGCCGCGTGCGTGCCACCGTGTCGGCGGATCTGGATTTCACGCAGACCGAGGAAACCCACGAGAACTACGATCCGCAGAAGACCGCCGTGCGCAGCGAACAGACCAGCAGCGACATGCGCAAGAGCGGCGATGGCGCGGAGGGAATTCCCGGCGCGCTCAGCAATCAACCGCCCGGAACCGCCGGGGCACCGACCCTGCCGGGCGCCGCGAAACCCGGGGCTCCCGGAGCACCGGGCGCCGCCACCGCCGCCGCGACCGGACCCACGTCCCAGTCCTCGCGCAGCACGCGCAACTTCGAGGTGGACCGGACCCTCTCCTACGTCAAGGAGCCCACGGGTATCTTGAAGCGTTTGAGCGTGGGCGTGGTCTTCGACGACTGGCAGAAAGTGGCCGCGGACGGCAAGGTCACCACGGCGTCGATGAGCGAGGCGGATCTGAAGCGGTTCACCGAGTTGGTGAAAGAGTCGATCGGCCTGCGCGACGATCGCGGCGACAAGATCGACGTGATCAATCAGGCTTTCAAGACCAATCCGCCGCTGCCACCGGTCGCCGGCGTCCCTCTATGGGAGAACCCTTGGGTCATTCAGGTCGCAAAGCAGGTCGTCGGTGCGGGACTGGTGCTGTTGGTTGCGCTGTTGGTGCTGCGGCCCTTGATGAAATCATTGACCAAACCGCCCGTCACCGTGGTGGCGACCGATACGGCCGGCGCGCTCGCGGGCGACAAAGTGAGCTTGTCCGGCAAGGCGGCCGAGCCCGCCATCAAACTGGCACCGAGTTTCGAGCAGCAGCTCATAGCGGCACGGACGCTGGTCGGGCAGGATCCGAAAAGGGCGGCGCAGGTCGTGAAGGATTGGGTTGCCGCGGATGGCTAAATCGGAGGAATTGGACGGTACCCAAAGGGCGGCGATCCTGTTGATGAGCCTCGGCGAGCAGGATGCGGCCAATCTGCTCAAGCAACTCGACGCGAAGGACGTGCAGCGGCTCGGTATCGCGATGGCGGAACTCAAGGAGGTGTCGCGTGACCAGATGTCTTCGGTGCTCGACACGTTCATCGGCATCGTCGATGCCAAGTCCGATATGGCATCGGCGTCGCAGGATTATGTGCGGCGCGTGCTCACGCAGGCGGTGGGCAAGCAGAAAGCGGATTTGTTGCTGGATCGCGTATCGACCGGTCAGGCCGGCCAAGGCATCGAGGCACTGAAATGGATGGAGGCCAAGGCGGTGGCGCAGATCATCGGCACCGAGCACCCGCAAATCGCCGCGATCGTCCTCTCCCATCTGGAACCGGAGCAGTCGGCCAGTATCTTGCCGCTGTTGTCCGAGGACCGGCGCACCGATGTGTTGATGAGGATCGCCGCGCTCAACGAGGTCCCGCAGTCGGCCCTGACCGAACTCGACCAGCTGGTCGAGAAACAGGCCAACGTCGCGCCGCCCTCGACGCTGCGGCGGATCGGCGGTGCCCGCACGGTCGCCAACATCTTGAACTCGATGGAGAAGGACAAGAGCGGCGAGGAGCTCGGCAAGATCGAAAGAGCGGACGGCGAGATGCATCAACAGATCAAGGATCTGCTCTTCATCTTTGACAACCTGCTCGATGTCGATGATCGCGGCATTCAGGCGTTGCTGCGCGAGGTGGGATCGGAGACCCTCGCGGTGGCGTTGCGCGGCGCCGAGCCCGAGGTCCAGGAGAAGATCCTGCGCAACATGTCGAAGCGTGCGGCGGAAATCCTCAAGGACGACATGGAGGCGCGCGGACCCGTGAAACTGGTCGATGTCGAGGCGGCGCAGAAGGAAATCATCGTGATCGCGCAGCGGCTGTCCGAGGAAGGAACGATCAGTTTGGGCGGCAAGGGAGAGGCGGAAGTTGTCTAATTCATTCAGCAAATCCGCGGCTGCGACAGCCGAGGTATGGTCGGCCCCGGATGTGAGCGATGCGGCGGCCGCCGCGCTTCCGACCGTCAGTGGTCTTGCCGATCTCCAGGCGGAGGCCTACCAGGAGGCGTTCAACCAGGGTCTCGCCGAAGGGCGCGAGGCCGGTCGCAGTGAGGTGCGCAGTCAGGTCGAACGGCTGGCCGCGATGTTCCATGACCTCGCCAAGCCGTTCGAGGTGCTGGATGCGGAGGTGGAACGCGAGTTGCTGACGCTGGCCATGGCGTTGGCGCGGCAGATCGTGCGGCGCGAATTGAAAACCGATCCCAGCCAGATCATCGGCATCATTCGCGAGACCATCACCGCGCTGCCGGCCGCGGCGCGTGATGTCCGCGTGCGCATGCATCCGGAGGACGCGGCGATCGTGCGCGAGCACCTAGCGCCCACCGAGAGCGAGCGAGCCTGGGTGATCGTCGAAGATCCGGTCATGGCGCGCGGCGGATGTCAGGTCAACACCGCAACCTCGCGGGTCGATGCGCGCCTAGAGACACGGCTCAGCGCCATTTTGAGCGAATTGTTGGGCACCGAGCGGAAAGATCCGCAACGCGGCGGAACCTCGTGAGCGCGGTGCCGAGCCGACCTCGGCCCAAGCAATGGTCGAGCATGCTCGCGCAGGCGCGCGAACGCACCGCGACGGCCGCCAGAGTGGTGGTCGAGGGCTCGCTCAGCCGGATGGTGGGCATGACCTTGGAAGCGGTGGGTTGCGAGGTGGCGGTGGGGGGCCGGTGTCTGGTCGACACCGCGGAAGGCAAGCAGATCGAGGCCGAAGTCGTCGGGTTTTCCGGGGAAAAGCTCTATCTCATGCCCACCGGCGACATTCGCGGCATCATGCCGGGCGCGCGGGTGGTACCGCTCAACAGCATCAGCGCGGTCGCCGTTGGCGATGGCCTGCTGGGACGGGTCCTCGACGGCGCTGGCCGACCGCTCGACGGACTCGGTGAGCTGCGGTGCACTGACCGGGTGTCATTGGTCGGCGAGCCCTTGAATCCGCTGATGCGCCGCGCGATCCGCGAACCGCTCGACGTGGGCGTGCGCTCGATCAATTCCCTGCTGACCGTGGGCGGGGGACAACGCATTGGTCTGTTCGCCGGATCCGGCGTCGGTAAGTCGGTACTGCTCGGCATGATGACCCGCTATACCAAGGCGGACGTCACCGTGGTCGGGTTGATCGGTGAGCGCGGCCGCGAAGTGCAGGATTTCGTGGCCAATACCTTGGGGCCGGACGGCATGCGTCGCGCCGTGGTGGTGGCGACGCCGGCGGATAATCCACCGCTGATGCGCTTGCATGGAGCGTGGCTCGCGACGTCGATCGCGGAATACTTTCGGGACCGGGGTCTCAAGGTGTTGTTGCTGCTCGACTCGCTGACCCGCTTCGCCCAGGCGCAGCGCGAGATCGCGCTCGCCATCGGCGAGCCACCCGCCACCAAAGGCTATCCCCCATCGGTGTTTGCACGGCTGCCGCAACTGGTGGAGCGCGCCGGCAACAGCGACCGGGGCGCGGGCTCGATCACCGCGTTTTACACGGTGCTCGCCGAGGGCGACGATCAAAACGATCCGATCGCCGATGCCGCGCGGGCCATCCTCGATGGTCACATCGTCTTGTCGCGGCGTCTCGCGGAGAGCGGTCTATATCCCGCCATCGATATCGAAGCCTCGATCAGCCGCGCGATGCATCAGATCGCGCCGCGCGAGCAGCTCGACCTTGCCAATCGCTTCAAGCAGGTGTACTCGACGTACCAGCAGAACCGCGACCTCATCACGGTGGGTGCCTATCGACGCGGCTCCGATCCGCGCGTCGACCAGGCGGTCGATCAATGGCCGAAGATGCTCGATTTTCTGCGCCAGGATATGTACCAGCCGCTGGCTTTCGAGCGCAGCTGTCTGGATTTGAAACAGCTCGTGACGCAGTTCTCGGCATCCGCCGCCCCCGCCGCCCGATAGTGAGCCGCCATGAATCGATCCCAACGTTTCGAGCCCATCCAGGAAATCGTCGCGGCCTCCGCCGACGAACTCAGTAAGAAGATGGCCGAATCGGGTCGCCGCGTCGCCGAACTCGAACGCCAGTTGGAGCAACTCACGTCCTATCGCGAAGAGTACGTCAACAGCTCGAAGGCGGCCCAGGGCGTGATGGATGCCGTCAGGCTGCAGAACTATCGTTCTTTCGTCGATCGCTTGGGCGAGGCGCTCCGTCAGCATGTCATCAAACTGGACGCCGCCCGCGTCGAGCACGAGAAGCGCCGTGCAAAATGGAGCGAGAAGCGAGTCGAGGCCGAATCGCTCGATCGGGCGGTGGCCCGCTTTCGCAAGCAGGAAGTGGCTCTGGCGGATCAGCGCGAGCAACGCGACGGTGACGAGGCCGCCATGCGGATTTCGCTGGCGCGCACCGAGGCTGGCAACCCTTAGAGGCGGCGCATCGGTATCATCCTCGCCGATGAACCGAGAGCCCAGTGAACCCGTGGTGGTGCCGCATACCGCGCTGGCCGGCGAGGTGTTACAAGCCCTGGTCGAGTCGTTCGTGTTGCGCGAAGGGACCGATTATGGAGAGCGGGAGCTGTCGCTCGCGGATAAAGTTGCCCGGGTCATCCGCGAACTCGAGCGCGGCGAGGCGCAAATCCTATTCGATCCTGACACTGACAGCGTGCAGATCGCCTTGGCACGCGGGTTGCACCGTCATCGGTCATGAACGCAGCACCGATCCCCCAGGTATCTCCCAGCGCCGGTAACGCAGCCGCCGCTCCTGCCAACGGCGCCAATGGCCCCAATGGCCCCAATTCCCCCAACGCGGCCACGCCAGGTTCGTTGGCGTTCGGTTCGACCGACTCCGCGGGTGGTTCGCCGTCGAGTTTCGCCGGCGCCCTGCAAGCGGCCGACGGGAAGGCGGCCAAGAGGGCCGCATCGAGCAAGGGTGCTGCGAACGACAACTCCGGCGCGACTCTGCCACCGGATGGCACACAGGCGCCGCCAGTACCCGCGACGTTGCCGCAGGCGGCGCTTGCAGCCGCCGCGGCAGCACAGCCGTCGGCGCTGGCGGCGGCTGCAGACGGTGGCGGTGGCGGTGGCGATGACACGGCGGACGATGCGAGCGTCGGCGGCACGGCGTTGGCGGGCACGACCTCGGCGTTGGTGCGCCTAACGCGTCAACCGATGTCGCTCGGTGCGGACCTGGTCGAGGGCGGAGCGGCTGTGGGTGGTGCGGACACCCCGGGGCCAGGAACGGCCGGCGCGCCCATCGTCGACGCGAGCGAAGCGGCCGGCAGCGCCGATTTCGCGACTCTGGTGGGATTGGCTGGATCGGCACACCCAGGTTCGGCGGCGAACGCTGCGGCGGCGCAGAGCGAGTCGGCCGCGAGCGTCACTGCCGCCGCTGGCGCCAAGGCCGCTGTCGACGCTTCCATCGCGGCGGCCGGCAGCGCCGCGGTGACCGCGTCGAACGCCGCAAAGGCGGCGGTGCGTGCGTCCGAACAGGCGGCGGTGCGTGCCGCCGCGCCAAGCTCGACTGACGCGCCGGCGCCGCAGGCCACGCCGGCACCGAACGTCGCCGATGCGGCTGCCGCGGGAAACGCGACGTTAGGCAGCAGAGCAGCCCAGGGCACACTCGCCGCCACCGCGCGCGCCAATGCGCCGACTCAGAGCGGCGCGGCACGACCGTCGGCGGCGGCAGCCAGCAAGGCTGCCAGCGGCACCGCCACGACCGATGAGGCGCCGGATGCGGAGTCGGTGGACGCTTCGAGCGAGCTTGCGTCAGTCGCGAATACGGCAGCGGCAGTCGCTGCCGCGCATACAGCCGCCGTGGCGGCGAGCGCCACCCAAGCGGCTTTGACGACGGCGGCGGGCGGCGGCAAACATGTCGCCGACGCCGTCGACGCCACCGCAGCCGGTGCCATGCCGGGCTTGAGCGCGACGGGGCTGGCACACACCGGCGGCACGCCAGCGACCGCCGCCATCGCCGCCCCGGCCGCCGCGCCGACATTCCAAGTCCATGCCAGTGTCGACAGTG
>Ga0116226_10002102_pt1 | contig 17280 bp, 16 predicted proteins | sample S1TSphfallax_FD_89692 | JGI IMG/M metagenome (GOLD analysis project Ga0116226, IMG submission 89692) | Host-associated microbial communities from peat moss isolated from Minnesota, USA - S1T2_Fa - Sphagnum fallax MG | ecosystem: Host-associated > Plants > Peat moss > Unclassified | place: USA... | reverse complement strand
TTCAGTCACGAGTGATTCAGTCACGGGCGATTCAGCCACGGGCGATTCAGTCATGGGGGCCACCGATCCCGGCGAGACCGCCGCGGAAGAACAGCACGGACAGCACCAGCGCTGGCCCGAAGATCAGTCGCCAATGCTCGGTGATGGTGCCGAGGCCCTGTTCCATCAGCACGACGACGGCGGCACCCAGGATGGCGCCGTGCAGGCTGCCGGCGCCGCCGAGGATCACCATGATCAGCAGGTCGCCGGAGATCGGCCAGGCGCCGTAGGCGGGGGAGGCGAACTCTGATTGGTTGGTTAGCAGGGCGCCCGCGACGGCACAGAGCATGCCGCCGATGACCATGGCGGCCAGCTGGTAGCTGTAGGGATTGAAGCCCATCGCCTGCACCCGCTGGCGATTCTGGCGGGCGGCGCGCAGCACCCGGCCGAAGCGCGACGCGACCAGCATGCGACACAGCAGATAGGTCGCCAGCAGCAGCACCCAGGCGGTGGTGGGGAAGCAGCGTCGGTCGAGCACGTGCCAGCCCAGCCAGGTGGTGCGATCGCCCAGGGTGTAGCCGTCATCGCCGCCATAGGCCGCCAGTGAGCCGGCGCCGAAATAGACCATCTGCGCGAAGGCCAGCGTGATCATGATGAAATTGACGCCGCGCGTGCGCAAAGCGACCGCGCCGGTGGCCAGCGCGAACAGGCCGCCGGCGGCGATCGCGGCTGCCAGCACAAGGCCGGCCGTGGCGATGTCATTGGCGTCCAGCACCGCGACCGCGTAGGCGCCGATGACGAGGTACGCGGCGTGGCCGAAGCTGACCAGGCCGCCGGCGCCGAGCATCAGGTCAAGGCTGATGGCGGCGATGGCGAAGATCTCGATGCGCCCGACCAGCAGCCCGACCACGCCGGCGTTGTGGCCCCACGGCAGGAACGGCGCGATCGCCAGGGCCGCGAAGGTCAGCCACGGCAGCGCGCGCCTCATGCGCGGGCCGCGGGGAACAGTCCGGCTGGGCGGATCGCGAGCACCAGCGCCATCACCAGATAGATCAGCATCGAGGCGATCGCGGGGCCGACGCGGGCGGAGGCCGAGGCGCTCAGCACGGCGTGGGCGGCGTCGGTGACCATGGCGCGGCCGAGCGTGTCGACCAGGCCGACCAGGATGGCCGCGACGAAGGCGCCGCGGATGGCGCCGACGCCGCCGATGACGATGACCACGAAGGCCAGGATCAGCAGATTGTCGCCCATGCCTGGCTCGACCGAGACCAAGGGGGCCGAGAGCACGCCGGCGAACCCGGCGAGCATGGCGCCGACGGCGAACACCAGAGTGAACAGCCGGCCGATGTCGACGCCGAGGGCCGAGACCATCGCGGGGTTGCTGGCCCCGGCACGGATCAGCATGCCGGCGCGGGTGGCGTTGACCGCCCAGGCGAGGCCGCCCGCGACCAGCAATCCGGCGCCGATCAGAGCGACGCGGTAGACCGGGTAGCGCAGGCCTGGCACCAGCTCGAACGAGCCCGACAACAGGTCGGGCATGGGCATTTGCAGGGGGGCGGTGCCCCAGATTACGCGGACCAGTTCGTTGAGGGCGAGGATCACGCCGAAGGTGGCCAGCACCTGGTCGAGATGGCTGCGGTCATAGAGATGGCGGAACACCAAGCGTTCCAGCGCCAGGCCGACGACCCCGGCCGTGACGCAGGCGAGCAGCAAGGCGAGCCAGAAATTGCCGACCAGGCCCGCGAACATCACGCCGAGATAGGCGCCGAGCATGTATTGGACGCCATGCGCGAGGTTGATGAAATCCATCACCCCGAACACCAGGGTCAGTCCCGCGGCGATCAGGAACAGCAGCAGGCCAAGCTGGACCCCGTTCAGCACTTGCACCACGAACAGGGTCACGGCTCAGGCCGGCGCGTTAGTGCATCTTGCACTCGGCGGCGTAAGGATCGACGTCCCGGGTGAAGATGGTTTTGCGCATTTCCGTCTGGTATTTGCCGTCCGGGCGTTTGGCGACCTGGGCCAGATAGAAATCCTGAACCGGATAATGGTTCTTGCCCATGCTGAAGTCGGCACCACGCACCGAGTCGAATTTCACCGTCGCCAGGGCGTCGATCAGCTTGGGCTTGTCGGCGGTGCCGCCGGCCTGTTTGACGGCGGCGTCCATCAGGCGGGCGGTGTCGTAGGCGTAGGCGGCGTAGCTGGCGGGGATGTATTTGTATTTGGCCTCGAACGCGGTGACGAACGCCTTGTTGGCGGCGTTGTCGAGGTCCGGCGTCCAGCTGGCACCGGTGTAGAAGCCGAGGGCTGCGTCGCCCTCGGCGGGCAGCGTGCTTTCATCCACCGTGAAGGTCGACAGGAACGGGATGCTGGCGAGGCCGGCCTGGCGATATTGTTTCACCAGATTGATGCCGAGGCCGCCGGGCATGAAGGCGAACACCGCATCCGGCTTGTCGGCGGCGATCTTGGCGATGTCGGCCTGGAAATCCATGCTGGTGAGCGGGACGTAGGATTCCTCGACGATCTCGCCCTTGAACTGGCTTTTGAAGCCGGCCAGCGCGTCGCGTCCCGCCTGATAGTTCGGCGCGATCAGATACACGCGCTTGTAGCCGCTATCCTGGGCGAATTTGCCGGACACCGCGTGCGGCTGGTCGTTCTGGTAGCTGGTGACGAAGAAGTTGGCGTTGCAGGCGCGGCCGGCATAGGTGGAGGGGCCGGCGTTGGGGCTGATCAGAACGGCACCCGATTCGGTGACGGGCTTGAAGATCGCCAACAGGATGTTGCTGAAAATCGGGCCGACGATGAAGTCGGCTTTTTCGCCCTCCAGCAGGCCGCGCACCTTGGTGACGGCGACGTCTGGCTTCAGCTCGTCGTCGATCACGGTGATGCTGGTGGGCAGGCCGCCGAGCTTGCCGCCGGACTGGTCGACACCGAGGGCGAACCCGTCGCGCAGCTGTTGGCCGAGGCTGGCGGCTGGGCCGCTGAGGGTGGCGACGACGCCGATTTTGACCTCCTGGGCATGGGCGGCGGTGGTTGTGAGGGCGGCGGCGATCCCGAGTGCGGTGAGCAGGCGGGTCGCGAAACGAGCTGGGCGATCGAGCATGCGCGGCATCTCCTGAGGTCGAAATAGTTTAACCATGAAGGAGCTTGGCCGGGAAGCGATTTGCGGCGGCGCGGTTCGGGACCGCATCAAATCGTTGGACGAAGTTGTACGTAACATGTTTGATTGTACAATCTCGCATTCCGAGGCGCGGCGTCGGGATCGGGGGGCCGAGAGGGCGTGAGGCAGGTTGGGACGAGGTCAGAAGGCAAGGTCTTCTTTTTCTGAAGAAAAAGACACAAAAAGACTTTTGTTGATGACGCGCGAGTGTTGATGACGCGCGAGGGGGTGCAGCGGCTAAGCCTAAATCGACCAGAGTTCTTTGGTTCGTTCTTTCAAAAAAGAACAAGTCTTTTCTTCGATTTCCAACTGCGAAACGCCTCCGAAAGTCCAGAATAGTTTTTGGTGACGACAGCACATTTGGCCCTTTGACATTGGAAAGATAGCATCATGATGGGACGATATCTCACCGCGGCGCGGCTGCGGGGCCTGGCGGCCGGCATGGCCCTGACCGCGCTGGCGGCCAGTGCGGCGCATGCCGATCCGCTGCTCGACAAGGTGAAGAGCTCGGGCGTGCTGGTGATCGGCACCTCGAACGACGCGCCGCTGTCGTATGTCGATAGCAAGACCAAGGAGGCGGCCGGCGTGCTGCCGGACATTCTGCGCGAGTTCTTCAAGCGGCAGGGGATCAAGGCGAAACTGGAAGTGGTGGCGATGCCGTTCTCCAGCCTGATTCCGTCGGTGCAGAGTGGGCGCATCGATCTGATGGGCGACGCCATGTATATCCGGCCGGCGCGCCGCGAGCTGATGGATTTCACTGATGGTATCTTCTATAATCCGGAATCGCTGGATGTCGCGGCGGGCAATCCGAAAAAGTTGCACAAGCTCGCCGATCTGTGTGGCACCGCCGCGGGCACCTACGAGGGCACGGTGTATGTCGATGAGCTGAAGGCGGTGGCGGCGACGTGCCCGGCCGGCAAGAAGCTCGATGTGAAGCTGTATCCGACCATTCAGAACGTGTTCGCCGAGATGGCGACCGGTCGGCTCGACGCCGCGGTGGTCGATTCGACATTGTCCGCCTACGCGCTGAAGGAAAACCCGAAGCTGAAGTTCGAGCTGGTCGCGGACTATGTGCCGGACGGCAAGGCCGACACGCTGTGCGCGTTCGGTATCGGCAAGGGCGACAATCCGGAGTTTCTGGCGGCGTTCAACAAGCAGTTCGCGGCGATGAAGGCGGATGGCACGGCGGCCAAGCTGTTCGATAAATGGGGCCTCAAGCCAAGCAGCTTCTTCCTCAACCCGTAAGCGAGCGCAGCCGAGATGCAGGAGCTGCTCGGCGATTATCTGGAGTGGTGGCCGGATCTGTGGGAAGGGCTGCAGACCACCGTGCTGCTGACCATCGCCAGCATGGCGGTGGCGTTGCTGATCGGGCTCGGGCTGGCATTGGCCCGGCTCGATCGGCGACGCCGCTGGCTGGCGGTGCCGGCCGCAGTGTTCGTGGAGTTGATCCGCGGCTCGCCGCTGCTGCTGCAGCTGTTCTATATTTATTACGTGTTGCCGTTCTTTGGGCTGCGGCTGCCGCCGTTCGCGGCCGGGATTCTCGGCCTCGGGATCAATTATGGCGCCTATCTCAGCGAGGTGTTCCGCGCCGGGATCGAGGCGGTGGACCATGGCCAATGGGAGGCGGCGCGGGCGCTGGGCATGCGCTCGCGGGTGTATATGCCGCGGGTGATCCTGCCGCAGGCGCTGCGGATCGTGATCCCGCCGGTCGGCAACTATGTGATCTCGCTGTTCAAGGATACCGCCCTGGTCTCGACGATCTCGATCGGCGAATTGCTGTTCCGGGGACAGCTGCTGGCCGCCGAGAATTTCAAATATCTGCAGATCTATAGTCTGATTTTCGTTTTGTACGTGGTGATCAGCTACCCCGCGAGCCTCGGCGTGCGGTGGTTGGAATGGCATATGCGCATCGGCGCTCGCACTGTAGTGGCCCGACCGGCCTGAAGGAGACATGATGTCTGATCGCGTGGTCCGTCGCGTGACCATCCCCGCCTCGCATGCCGCGGCCGTGCCGGTCCGGCAGGGTGAAATCCTCGATGTGGTCAATACCCATGGCAGCCAGGTGGTCGATACCTGGGCGTTCAACGCGGGCGATCGCGCCGAATTCATGTCGATGGCGCATACCCGCTCGGTCAACAGCCGGGTGTGGCCGGCGTTCGGGCAATCCTTCGTCAGCATCAAGCGGCGGCCGATGCTGTGCCTGGTCGCCGATAGCTCGCCGGGCGTGCATGACACGCTGCTGTGTGGCTGCAATCGGGCGATCTATGCCGAGCTCGGCTGCACCGAATATCACCGCAACTGCGAGGATAATCTGCACGAGGCGCTGGCGACGGTGGGGCTCGATGTCGGCTTCACGCCGGCGCCGCTCAATTTGTTCATGAACGTGGCGGTGGCCGATGATGGCGCCGTGGTGCGTGCCGCCCCGGCGTCGCGCCCCGGCGATCGTATCAGCCTGCAGGCCGGGATGGATCTGGTGGTGGTGCTGTCCGCCTGCCCGCAGGATATCACGCTGATCAATGGTGATGCCCGCATGCCGCGCGATGTCGAAGCGGTGGTGCGTGCCGCTGCCGGCTGAGCCCGCGATGAGCGGGCGCCATCGCCACGCCGGGCTCGCGCAACAAGTCGTCGCGGCGGCGATTGCCGCGGGCTGGCGCGCCGGCCGACATGTGACCGAGGAAGGCACAGCCCAACTGCTCGAGGTGTCGCGCACGCCGGCGCGCTCGGCGCTTGCGGTGCTGGCCGAACGCGGCGTGCTGACGCGGATGCCGCACCGGGGCTATCGGCTGACCTACGATGCCGTGGCCCTCAAGAATCTGGCGATCGCCAACGAGGAACCGCCGGATGACCTGCTGCGCCGTCTGATCATTGGCGATCGGCTGGCGTTGCGACTGGACCAGGACGTGTCCCAGGCCGCGTTGGCGCGGCGCTACAATGTCGGCATGCCGACCTTGCAGCGGGTGCTCAGGCGGATGGAGCAGGAAGGGCTGGTGGATCGGGTCGGCTGGCGGTGGCGTTTCGTCCCGACGTTGGAAACGGGCCAGTCGCGGCGGGCGAGCTTCGACCTTCGCCTGATGGTGGAGCCGGCGGCGTTGCTGCTGCCGGCGTTCGCCGCTGATCCTGCGTCGCTGCAGCGCCTGATCGATGAGCACGCGACCCTGCTGAACGCGCCCGATCTGCCGCGCCGTGATCCGCTGTGGATTTTCGACCTGGATTGCCGGTTTCACGAAACGCTGGCGGGGTTCAGCGGCAATCCGTTCGTGCTGGCCGCGGTGCGCCAACATAACGCGCTGCGCCGCCTGCTGGAACTCGCGAGCTATGTCGACGAAGTCCGCGTTACCGCATGGTGCGCCGAGCATCTGGCCATCCTGCGCTGCCTGCAGGCCGGCGATACCATCGAGGCCAGCCGCCTGCTGCGGACCCACCTCACCAACGCCGCGGTTGCGGGCGGGGCGGTGGGGGTTGGAGAAGGAAGCAAGTAAGCCGGGCTCTGCCTTGCTTCCTTCTCCCAAGCCCCACGGAACCACCCGCCGCCCCGGCGATTGGGAGCGGATGCAGGTTGATCAGGACAACGAGCGGGAGATGGATGCGGCCGGGGAGAACTCGCCGCATCTCAGTGAGCAGGAGCAGGAGCAGGCATCGGGGCATGCCGCACCTGGTCCATTGGTGATTCATGAACTGGTGCGTGAGCAGGGGGTTCGCGAGCTCGATCGGTCGTTTGGCGGGTTGGCGCTGTCCGGGCTCGCGGCCGGGTTGTCGATCGGATTTTCGTTTGTTCTGCAATCCTATCTGCAGGCGGCGTTGCCCGACGCGCCATGGGCTCGGCTGGTCGATAGTTTCGGCTATTGTCTGGGGTTTCTGATCGTGGTGCTCGGGCAGCAGCAGCTGTTTACCGAGACCACGCTGACCGCGCTGATCCCGACGCTGACGCAGCGGACGCCGGCGGCCTTGTTGGCGACGATGCGGGTGTGGGGGATCGTTCTGGTCGCCAATCTGGTCGGCACCTGGTTGTTCGGCACGGTGGCGGCGCAGCATGGGGTGTTTCCCGTGGACACGTATGCCGCGATGAGCAAGCTGTCCGCGCACGTGATGTCGCAGTCGTTTGGCGAGACGATGCTGTTGGCCGGGGCGGCCGGGTGGTTGATCGGGTTGATGGTGTGGCTGTTGCCGGGGTCGGGGCCGGCGCGGCCGATGATCATCATTCTGCTGACCTACGCGGTCGCCGTGTGTCAGTTTCCGCATATCATCGCGGGGTCCTGCGAGGCGTGGTTCGGGGTTGCCTCCGGGCAGGCGGGAGTCGGTGATTATGTCGTGCGGTTTTTGCTGCCGACATTGATCGGCAACACCATTGGTGGCACGGCGTTGGCGGCCTTGCTGAACCATGCGCCGATCGCAAGCGAGCTCAACCGGTCGGGGGCGGAACGCAGCAAGTAGCGGGGTTCAGCGCAAGAGTGTTCCGCCGAGCTCGTCGTCGATATGGACTTTGAGGATGTCGTCGAAGGTGGCTTCCGCGCGGAAGCCGAGTGCGATGGCGCGCTGGGGGTCGAAGCGTTCGGGCCAGCCGGCGACGATCGCGGAGATGGTCGCGTCCGGCGCGCGGCGGATCAGTTTGACGGCCGCTTCACCGGCGACGCGGCCGAGGGCCGCGATCTGTTCGCCGACGGTGACTGAGAGGCCGGGCATCATCAGGCCGCGGCGCCAGCCGAGGGGGGCGAGGTCGATGGCGGCCGCGTGGACCAGGAAGCCGACGGCTGAGCGGGGGCTGGCGAGCCAGGAGCGGACGGTTTCGGCGACGGGCAGCACCGCCTCCTGGCCGACCAGCGGTTCGCGGATGATGTTGGAGAAGAAGCCGGATGCGGCCTTGTTCGGTACGCCCGGCCGCACGCAGATGGTGGGCAGGCGGATGGCGATGCCGTCCATGCAGCCACGGCGGGTGTAGTCGCAGAGCAGGGCTTCGCCCATGACTTTCTGGGTGCCGTAGCTGGTGAGCGGGGTGAGCGCGAAATCATCGTCGATGACCGCGGGGAACGGCGCGCCGTAGGCGCCGACCGACGAGGTGAACACGACCCGGGGGCGGTATTTTTCGCCGGCGAGGCGGATCGCGTCGAACAGCAGGCGGGTGCCGTCGAGGTTGATACGGTAGCCTTTTTCGAGATCGGCCTCGGCCTCGCCGGAGACGATCGCGGCGAGGTGGAAGACGATGTCCGGCCGGCCGGCGAGGCAGCGCTCGGCCTCCCCGGGTTGGGAAAAATCGGCGGCCCAGCTGACCAGGGTGCCGGTGAAGCCAGGCGGGGTGGTGGGGGGGATGATGTCGGTGAGAGAGAGGGCTTCGATCGGTCGGCCAGCGATGGCGCCGTCGGCGACCAGGCGGGTGACCAGCTTGCGGCCGATCATGCCGGCGGCGCCGGTCACCAGGATGTGCAGGCCGGTGCTCATTGGGGTGTCCTTTTGTACGTTTAGAAAGGAAGATGTTCTTTCTTGAAAGAAAGAACCAAAGAACTTCTATCCATTGGGGTTCGGTGTTCGCCGCGACTTAACGGAGAAAAGTCTTTTTGCTTCTTTTTCTTCAGAAAAAGAAGATTTCTCCTTCCTAAAACACCAGAGGCTTCACGCCATCTTTCTCAGCCTGGATGGATCGCGCCGTCAGACTCCCGTCTGGCGCCTTCAGGGCCGTCACCGCGACGGCGGCGCCCGGCTTGAGCAGGCCACGATCGCCGGGGACAAAAGCGACGATACGGGCGTCCGGCCCGACATCGATCTGCTGCTGGCCGCCGGCGTAGGTCAGTGTCAGCGTTTGTCCGTCAGTGGCTGTTGCGACCTCGCCGACGGTGGCGTTGGTCATGGTCTGGTCGGGCTTGTCCATCGGGCGGTGGCCTTCGCCGGTGCCGCGCATCGCCTCGGGGAAGATGTGCACTTCCTGCGCATGCAGCTTGCCGTCCATGCCCTTGATCGCCGCCGAGCCCACGAAGTCACCGGGCTTGATGTCGGCCAGGGTGCGGTTGACCAGCGCCGTCACCGTTATCTGGGCGGGCAAGGCGATGCTGGCGGTGTGGCCATCGGCGGTGGCCACCACCAGCTGTTGCGCGGTCGCGGTTTGCACGGTTCCCGTGATGCGCGTGGGGGTGCCGGCGGGCGCCTGGGCGAGGGCTGGGACGGCGAGGCTGCCGACGAGGCCGGCGACGAGCCACAGACTGGTCATGATGCGCCTCCCGAGCGGGCTCATCCGTGCCGGATGGCCACGGTTTTCAGGGTAGCAAAGCCGTGCAGGGCGGCAAAACCCTTCTCCCTGCCATGGCCCGAGCGCTTCATGCCGCCGAACGGCAGCTCAACGCCGCCGGCGGCGCCGTAATTGTTGATGAATACCTGGCCGGTGCGCACCTTGCGGGCGATGCGCAGCGCGCGACCCATGTCCGCGGTCCAGACGCCGGACACCAGGCCATAGGGGGAATCATTGGCGATGCGGATGGCGTCGGCCTCGTCGCGCATGCGGATGGCGACCAGCACCGGGCCGAAGATTTCCTCCTGTGCCAGCAGGTGGTCGGGCGGCACGTCCGCGATCAACGTGGGCTTGACGTAAAAGCCGCCGGGCGGCGCGTTGGAGGCGATGGCGCCCTCGCCTGCGATCCGCAGCCCGTCGCGGGCGGCGATCTCGAGATAGGATTCGATGCGGGATTTCTGGGCGGCGTTGATCACCGGCCCGAGATCGAGATCGCGGTCGGCCGGGCCGACCTGCAGTTTGGCGAAGCGGGTGCCGAGCTCGGAGACGAAATCGTCGAACACACGGTCCTCGATGATCACGCGGGAGCCGGCGCTGCAGGTCTGGCCGGCGTTCTGGATGATCGCATTGGTGACGGTCGCGGCGGCGGTTTCGAGGTCGGCGTCGGCGAACACGATCTGGGGCGATTTGCCGCCGAGCTCGAGGGTGACGGGAATGGTGTTGCGGGCGGCGGCGGCCTGCACCAGCGTGCCGACCTCGGGGCTGCCGGTGAAGCTGATATGGCCGATGCCGGGGTGGGCGGTGAGTGCCGCACCGGCCTCCTCGCCGAGGCCGGTGACGATGTTGACGCTGCCGGGGGGGAAGCCGGCCTCCTGGAACAGCCGGCCGAGGGCCAGGGCTGAGAGCGAGGCGTCCTCCGCGGGCTTGAGCACCACGGCGTTGCCCATGGTGAGCGCGCCGGCGACCGAGCGGCCGATCATCTGCAGAGGGTAGTTCCACGGCACGATGTGGCCGGTGACGCCGTGTGGTTCCCATAGCGTCATGACCAGGTAGCCGTCCTGGTAGGGGATGGTCTCGCCGTGCACCTTGTCCGCGGCGCCCGCGTAATATTCGAAATAGCGGGCGCAGGCGGCGGCGTCACCGCGCGCCTGGCGCAGCGGCTTGCCGACGTCGGCACTTTCGAGGGCGGCGAGCTGTTCGATGTCGCGGCGGATCAGCTCGGCCATGCGGGACATCAGGCGGCCGCGGGCGGCGGCGTCGAGGCGGCCCCATTCGCCGTCCAGGGCCGCCTGGCCGGCTTGCACGGCGGCGTCGATGTCGGTGGCGCGGCCGCGGGCGAGGCGGGCGGTGACGGCACCGTCCGACGGATCGATCACCGGCAGTGTGTCGGGGGTGGCGATCCAGCGGCCGCCGATGAACAGTTCGTGGGTGTGCATGCGTGTGTCTCCCTCGCGGCGAGACTAGGGGGTGATCGGGTCGCGGTCTGCCCCCCGCCCGCGCAGTTGCGCCATGCCGTGGCGTCGGCCATTTTTGGGGACGGAGTTGGGGGATGGCGATGATCACACGTGCGGACCTGGCGAGCCTCGACCGGGCCGACCCGCTGCGCGACCTGCGCGGCCGGTTCAGCCTGCCGGAGGGGGTGATCTATCTGGATGGCAATTCGCTGGGCGCACTGCCGGTGGCGACGCCGGCGCGGGTGGCTGACGTGGTGCGGCTGGAGTGGGGCACGGGGCTGATCCGCAGCTGGAACGATGCCGGCTGGATCGACATGCCGGCGCGGATCGCGGGCAAGATCGGCCAGTTGGTAGGCGCGCCCGAGGGGAGTGTGATGACCGGCGATTCGACGTCGGTGAATTTGTTCAAGCTGCTGGGGGCGGCGCTGTCGTTGCGGCCGGAGCGGCGGGTGATCCTGTCGGAACGGAGCAATTTTCCCACTGATCTGTACATCGCCGAGGGGCTTGCGGCCCTGCTGGCGCGCGGCCACCGGCTGCGGCTGGTGGATGCCGGCGAGCTGCCGGGGGCGATCGACGACGAGACCGCGGTGGTGATGCTGACGCATGTGAATTATCACACCGGGGCGATGTTCGACATGGCGGCGATCACCCGGGCGGCGCACGCGGCGGGGGCGGTGATGCTGTGGGATCTCGCGCATTCCGCGGGCGCGGTGCCGGTGGATCTGGCCGGGTGCGATGCCGATCTGGCGGTGGGCTGTGGCTATAAGTTTCTCAATGGCGGGCCGGGGGCGCCGGCGTTTCTGTATATCGCCGGGCGGTTGCAGGGTGATTTGCGGTTGCCGCTGACGGGGTGGCTGGGGCATGCGGCGCCGTTCGCGTTCGAGCCTGGCTATCGGCCGGCGCCGGGGATCGCGCGGGCGATGGTGGGCACGCCGCCGATGCTCAGCCTGGCGGCCCTGGAGGTGGGCGTGGATATCGCGCTGCAGGTGCCGATGGCCGATATCCGCACGAAGTCGGTGCGGCAGTCCTCGTTGTTCATCGAGCTGGTGGAGCAGGAATGCGCGGGGCTGGGCTTGCGGCTGGTGTCCCCGAGGGATGCGACGATGCGGGGCAGCCAGGTTTCACTGGCGCACGCGGCGGCGTATCCGGTGATGCAGGCGTTGATCGCGCGCGGGGTGATCGGCGATTTCCGCGCGCCCGATGTGCTGCGGTTCGGGATAACCCCGCTGTATCTTGGGTATGCGGAGCTGTGGGACGCGGTGGCGGTGCTGCGCGATGTGCTGGCGGGTGAGGCGTGGCGGGAGGCGCGGTTCAGCGCGCGGCAGAAGGTGACGTAGGCGGACCGGACATCTGCGACTGATGCGGTTCATCCTGGTGCGGCGGACGGCGCTGCCAGCTGCCTGCGAATCGCCGCCAGCTCTTCCCGTCTGGCGTCGCTGACGGTTGGATAATCGAGTTTCAGGCTTGTGAGAGATTCCAGCACGATCTGGGACACGATCAATCGGGCATTGCGCTTGTCGTCAGCCGGTACCACGAACCAGGGACTGTCGGCGGTGCTGGTGGCGCCGAGGCATTTCTCATAGGCCGACATATAGTGGCTCCAGAAGCCGCGTTCCTCGATGTCCGCCAGGCTGAATTTCCAGTTCTTCTCCGGCTGGTCGATGCGGTCGAGAAAACGGCGGCGTTGTTCGTCCTTCGAGATGTGCAGATAGAATTTGATGACGTTGGTGCCATTGGCGTGGAGATGGCGTTCGAGCGAGGTGATCGAGCGGTAGCGCTCCCGCCACAGGCGCTTCGGGTGGTCCTCGGCATTCGGCAGGCCTTCGCTGTGCAGGATCTCCGGGTGGACGCGGGCGATCAGCACCTCCTCGTAATACGAGCGATTGAAGATGCCGATCATGCCACGCTCGGGCAGATCACGTGTGGTGCGCCAGAGGAAATCATGCTGCAGCTCGGCGGCACTTGGGTGTTTGAAGCTATAGACGCGGCAGCCCTGGGGATTGACGCCCGACATCACGTGGCGGATGGCGCCGTCCTTGCCGGCGGCATCCATGGCCTGGAAAATCAGCAACAGCGCGCGACTGCCGGATGCGTAGAAGCGCTGTTGCAGGTCGCTGAGTTGCGCCACATGCGAAGCCAGCGTGGTCTCGTAGTCGCTTTTGGAGGTGTAGACGGGATCGATCAGGGTGGGACGCTTGTGCAGCCGTACGCGCTCGCCGGCGGCGACGCGGACAGTCTCGATGTCGAACGGCATGGCGAGTCCTTTTCTGGTCGCGCGAGAAACCCTCTTGAACAAAGCCTGTCGGCCTGATCGTATGACAGTCGCAAAGAAGAGAGGCTCGTAATCTCCGTGCCGTCGGACATCGACGGCTCTGCCACCACGCTGCGATGGTCGACATGAAGGAGATACGGTATGGCGAAGCGGAAGTTGCAGGAATATCTGGCCGACGACGAGCTCTATTACGTGTCGGAGGTGTTCGACTGCAACTCCACCAAGGCCGCCGAGATCAACGGCTTCAAGATGGTCATGCTGTCCAGCAGTGACTTCTCCTGTTCCTTTACCGGAATCCCCGACCTGAAGCTGCTGTCCGTCGACGAATATTGCGCGATGACCGAGCGCATCACCTCGATGACCGACATGCCGCTGTTCATCGACGCCGACGAGGGGTTCGGCCGGCCATTGCAGGTATATCATGGCTGCCGGCGGATCGCGAAGGCCGGCGCCGATGCCATCCTGCTGACCGATATGGCGGCATACGGCAAGCCGGGACTACTGCCGATCGACGAGGCGGTGTATCGCTTCCGCGCGGCGCGCGAGGGGATGGCGGGCACCGACTGCCTGCTGCTGGCGCGCTGCGACCACAGCCTCGATGAGAATTTCGAGGAGTTCGTCGAGCGCTGTACCCGCTATGTCGAGGCCGGTGCCGACATGATCCTGCCGCTGGAGGTGAACCGCTCCACCAAGCTGGCGACCGCGCAGTATAGCAGCAAGTTCAACGCCGCCAAGAAAGCCGCCGAGCATATCAAGGTGCCGCTATGGTACCCCAATCTGAAAGCCGGCGAGACCGCCGCCGAGGGGCAGGAACTGCATAGCTTCGGCTATAAATTCATTGGTATCCACTATGCTTTTCGCGCGGCCATGCTGGCGATGCTGGATGCCGGGCGGCATGTGCTGGAGAGCAAGACCAACGACTATATCGACACCGCCTACGATTATACCGGCTACAAATTCTATTACTCGCCGATGGCCGCTTTCCTGCGGGGCAGTGGGTGGGTGGACCGCGAACGGTCCTACACCGCCAACCCCGACGAGTCGCTGGCCTGGCGCATCGAGCAGCGCTTCATCGGCCCCACTGACAAGTTCTGAGGCAGATCCCAGCAACGAGGACCATCATGACGCGCCACGCCGATCGCAGGACAGTGCTCAAGACCGGACTTTCGGCGGCCGCGTTGGGCCTGGCCCCGCGACTGGCGCAGGCCGCCGGACAATCCGGCGGTACGCTGAACATCGGTGTCAGCACCGAGATGAACTATAATATGATGTGCTTCAGCATGACGGGCGACACGTTCGACTTCGTCTATGCCTGGCCGATCTATGAATCGCTGTTTCGCCCCAATGATCACGGCACCGTCGATCCCTGGCTGCTGGAGAGGGTGGAGGCCGACAGCGCTGGCCTGCATTATCTGTTTCACGTTCGCCGCGGCGTGACGTTCTCCGACGGGGAGGTGCTCGACGCCGCGGCGGTGAAATGGAACATCGATCATTATATGAAGGTGGGATCGAAGAAGACCGCGCTGCTAGGGGCGATCCAGTCGGTCGAGATTGTCGATGACTATACGGTGAAGGTCAATCTTTCGACCTGGAGCTCGATCATCCCGGCGGCGTTCGCGCGGGAGTGTGGCTATGTTTTCTCGCCGAAGCATTACGAGACTCATGGCGATGCCTATTGCCAGCTGCATCCGGTGGGCACCGGCCCGTTCATCCTGAAAAGCTGGACCCACAATGTGGGGAAAATGTTCGTTCGCAACAACAAATATTGGGGTGGCAAGGTCAATCTCGACGCCATCAACTACACGATCTACAACGACCCGCTGGTGGCGCAGGCCGCTTTGCTGTCCGAGGAGATCGATGTGTTTTGCGGGATGCCGTATACCGGCATCAAGCCGATGGCCGACCAAGGGCTGTTCATCGCCCGCGAGAAGTTGAGCGATCATGCGTCGCTGCTGGTGTTTAATTCGCAGAACGTGAAGCATGACGACCCGACTGGCAATGTACTGGTGCGCCAGGCGATCTGTCATGCCATCAACAAGCCGGCGTTGGTGCAGGCGGCGTATCGCGGATTTGCCAGGCCGCAAAATCAGTTCGGCATTGGCGAGCATTTTCTCAATAAGGCCATCCACGGCTACGAATATGATGTGGCGAAGGCCAAGGCGCTGCTGGCGCAGGCGGGCTTTCCCAACGGGTTCAAGACCCAGCTGCAGACCTATGATGGCGGCGCCAATGCCGAGGCGGTGCAGATCATTCAGGCCGATCTCGCCAAGGTGGGCATCGACGCCAAGGTGCAGGTGCTGACAGGCGCTGCTGGGAATCTGGCGATGATCGGCTGGGATCAGGGGCTGTGGTACCATAGTTCAGGCGTCTACACCGATGTCGCCATGCAGATGGCCAGCATTTTCTGCCAGGGCTTGACGGGATCGGTGCTGGGCCTGACCACGATGCTGCATCCGGACGACGTGAACGCGGCCCTGGTGAAATCCGTGTCCGCGACCTCCGACCAGGAATCGGTCGAGCAGGTGGGTATCGCCAACAAGATCCTGGTGGATGATCTGGTGGTGTATATGCCGGTTGCCGAATTCTCTGTGATTTTCATCATGAATCAGAAAGTCAAGAACTCGGGCATCGGGTCGACCTTCTTCACCGTCTCGACCCTGCAGACCGCGACCCTCGAAAGCTGACCGGTCGGGGGACCACGGATCGTGCCGCTCTATATCACCCGGCGCCTGCTGGTCATGCTGGGGTTGGCGCTGGTGGTCTCGGTGCTGGTGTTCCTGATGATGCGCATGCTGCCGGGCGATCCCGCGCTGATCGCGCTGGGGGATTCGGCGTCCGCTGCTGAGATCACGGCGTTTCGCGATCGGCTGGGTCTGAACGATCCGCTGGCATTGCAGTATTGGCATTGGATCAGCCGGATCGTGACGGGCTGGGACTTCGGCCAGTCCGTGCTGAACCAGCAGGATGTCTCGGAGATGATCAGCCAGCGACTGCCCAATACGCTGATGATCGGTCTGCCGTCGCTGGTGATCGGCATATTGCTGGGGCTGCCGATCGGGGTGGTGACCGCAGTGCGGCGGGGCAGCTGGGTGGATCAGGCGTTTGCCGTGCTGGTGAATGGGTTTCTCGGCACGCCGCGGTTTCTGATCGCGATTTTTGGCGTGCTGATCCTGGCGTTGAAGCTGCGGCTGATTCCGCTGCAGGGCTATACCGCGCCGTGGGTGGATTTTGGCGCCTATGTGCACAAGGCGATATGGCCGGTGTTCGTCAACAGCATCTACATCATTGCCGTGGTGGCGCGCCACACGCGGTCCAACCTGCTGGAAGTGCTGCAGCAGGATTATATCCGCACCGCGCGGGCCAACGGGCTCTCGGAGCTTCGGGTGATTCTGCGCCATGCGCTCAAGAACGGTCTGATTCCAGTCATCACGATCATCGGCCTGGAGCTGCCGCAGATCGTGGGTGGCGCGATCGTGATCGAGACCATCTTCAATATTCCGGGCATCGGGCAATTGGTGATGAAGGGCGTGACCGGGCGGGATTATCTGGTGGTGCAGGCGGCGGTGCTGATCATCTCGGTGGTAACGATCCTGTCGAACTTCGTGGTGGATATGACTTACGCGCTGATCGATCCGCGGATCAGGAGCGCCTCCCGGTGAGTCGGGCGCGGGTGTTTTTCGGGCGTGGCGTGATCGTGCGGATGGCGGTGCTTGTGCTTGTGACGTTTGTACTACTGACGGCGTTTGCCAATGTCGTGGCGCCGTATGATCCCAACGGCCAGCTGCTGGTCGACTCGCTGAGCCCGCCGTCGCTCGCGCATCCGCTGGGTCAGGATAATCTTGGGCGCGACATGCTCAGCCGTATCATCTATGGCGGGCGCGTGTCGCTGGTGGTGAGTGTACTGGCCTGTGTCGTCGCGGCGCTGATCGGTGTCACGTTCGGGCTTGTCGCGGGCTATCGCGCGGGGGCGACCGGCCGCGTTATCATGGCGGCGACGGACATCATGTTGAGTATCCCCAGCCTGGTGCTCTCGCTGGTTCTGGCGGCGATTCTCGGTGGTGGAATTGGCAGTCTGGTCCTGGCGGTCGGGCTGGCGATGGTTCCGACCTATATCCGTATGGTCAATGGCCTGGTGCTGTCATTGCGCGAGCACGACTACATCATTGCGGCCAAGCTGATCGGCCAGCCGGAGCGCGCCATC
>Ga0116226_10002101_pt1 | contig 17280 bp, 18 predicted proteins | sample S1TSphfallax_FD_89692 | JGI IMG/M metagenome (GOLD analysis project Ga0116226, IMG submission 89692) | Host-associated microbial communities from peat moss isolated from Minnesota, USA - S1T2_Fa - Sphagnum fallax MG | ecosystem: Host-associated > Plants > Peat moss > Unclassified | place: USA... | reverse complement strand
TGGAGCGAGACGTTTTTGCCACCAACCAGGACACGGAGGGAAAAATGGTCGCGGTGCTGGGCGACGATGTCCAGCGTCTGGGTGCCGACGCTGCCGGTGGAGCCGAGCACCGACAGATTTTTTATGGCCATAGCGGCACCCCTCCCTGCGTTACCACGAGAAACAATGCCGCCACCGGGGCCGCCGTCAGGAACCCATCGACGCGGTCAAATAGACCGCCATGGCCGGGAATGGTGTCGCCGCTGTCTTTGACGCCGAGATGGCGTTTGATGGCGCTTTCCAGCAGGTCGCCGGCTTGCGCCACCACGCTTAAAACCGCGGCGGCCAGGCCGGCGGTGAGCGGGTTGCCATGGAGGAAGAGCGCGACCGCCGCACCGGTAAGGCCGCCGGCCAGAAAGCCGCCGATGCCGCCGCTCCAGGTTTTGCCGGGCGAGATTTTCGGCGCGAGTTTTTTGCCGCCGAACACACGGCCGACGGCGTAGGCGCCGATATCCGTGCCCCATACCACCATGACCAGAAACAACGTGTCTTCCAGCCCGTGGCCTGGCTGGCTGCGAAGCCAGATCAGGCTCAGGCCGCAGATGCCCGCGTAAGGCAGCCCGGCGGCGGCGAAATTGCCGTGGCGACGCCTGGCGAACAGCGTCACCGCCGCCAGCACCACGAAACCGGCAAGAAACCCGAACAGCACCGCGGCGCAGGCGGAACCGACAAGGCCGGCGGGGAGCCAGGAGGTTTTGCCGAGGCCGGCCAGATTTCCCCACTCATACCCCAGCACGGCGAGTTGCAAAACCATCAGCGCCGTCCAGGCCGGGCCGCCCCAGCACAAGGCCGCCAGGGCGACCGGGCCCAGAATCGCGGCCGACCAGAACCGGGTCCAGAAATCCGACCAGCGTCCGTCGGGCGCGGTGAGGGCGCCTTCAGGCAGGACGTGCGCCAAACCGCCGCTCCCGCCGGGCGAATTCCTGCACCGCCGCGGCAAAGGTTTCCTCGCCGAAATCCGGCCAGAGGATGTCGGTGAAAAATAGTTCCGCATAGGCCGTCTGCCACAGCAGAAAATTCGAAATTCTCTCCTCGCCGCTGGTGCGGATGAGCAGGTCGGGGTCCGGAATGCCGTCGGTGGCTAGCAGTTCGGCGAATTTTTGCTCGGTCAGCTCCGCCGGGCTGAGGCCGGCGGCGATGGCGCGCTTGGCGGCCTCCACGATATCCGCCCGGCCGCCATAGGACAGCGCCATCACCAGTGTGAGTTTTTCGTTGTTTTTGGTCTTTTCCTCGGCGTCCAGCAGTTCGGAGGACAGGTTGGGGCCAAATCTGTCACGTTCGCCGATCACGCGCAGGCGGACGCCTTTTTCGTTCAGCTCGTGCAGCTCCGAGCGCAGATATTGGCGCAGCAGGCCGGTGAGGTCCGTGACTTCGGTGGCCGGGCGGCGCCAGTTTTCGGAGGAAAAGGCGAATAAGGTGAGGAATTTCACGCCCTGGTCCATCGCCGCCTCGATGGTGCGGCGGACCGCCTTCACGCCCTCGCGGTGGCCCCCGACGCGCGGCAGGCCGCGCGCGGCGGCCCAGCGGCCGTTGCCGTCCATGATGATGGCGACGTGGGTGGGAATGGTGAGGGCGGTGGAATCGGGCATTAGACCTGCCGGATGTCCTTTTCCTTCTCGGCGAGGTTTTCGTCCAGTTTTTTGATGAAACTGTCCGTGAGTTTTTGCACCTGGTCGGCCCAGTCGCGCTCGTCATCCTCGGAAATTTCGTGTTTTTTTTGTAGCGCCTTGATCTGTTCCATGCCGTCGCGGCGGACGCCGCGGACGGCGATGCGAGCGTTTTCGGCGTATTTGGCGGCGGTTTTGGCGAGTTCGTTGCGGCGTTCCTCGGTGAGCATCGGCAGCGGCACGCGCACCAGCTGGCCGTCGGGCTGCGGGTTGAGGCCGAGGCCGCAGTCGCGGATGGCGGCGACGACCGCGTTCACCATGGAGCGGTCCCAGACCTGGACCGTGAGCATGCGGGATTCGGGCACGGCGACGGTGGAGACCTGGTTGAGGGGCATGAGCTGGCCGTATGCTTCGACCTTGATGGGATCCAGGAGAGCGGGGCTGGCGCGGCCGGTGCGCAGGCCGCCGAATTCGCGGCGCAGGGCTTCCAGCGCGCCTTCCATGCGGCGGGTGAGGTCCTGTTTGAGGGAGTCGAGGTCGGTGGCCATAAAGAAGTCCTTAGCTTTTTTCGATGATCCGCGTAAACAGACCTTCGCCGCGCATGACGGCGGCGAAGGCGCCGGGGGCGTGGATGTTGAAGACGATGATGGGGAGTTTGTTTTCGCGGGCGAGGCTGATGGCGGCGGCGTCCATGACGTTGAGGTCGCGGGCGAGGACGTCGAGATAGGTGAGCTCCTCGTAGCGCTCGGCGTTGCTGACTTTTCTGGGATCGGCGGAGTAGACGCCGTCCACCTGGGTGCCTTTGAGGAGGGCGTCGCAGTTCATTTCGGCGGCGCGCAGGGCGGCGGCGGTGTCGGTGGTGAAGAAGGGGTTGCCGGTGCCGGCGGCGAAGATGACCACCCTGCCCTTTTCCATGTGGCGTTCGGCGCGGCGGCGGATATAGGGTTCGCAGACGGAGGACATGGGGATGGCGGATTGGACGCGGGTGGGGACTTCGTGCTTTTCCAGCGCGGATTGCATGGCGAGGGCGTTCATGATGGTGGCGAGCATCCCCATGTAGTCGGCCTGGGCGCGGTCCATGCCGCCGGCGGCGCCGGCGACGCCGCGGAAAATGTTGCCGCCGCCGATGACCAGGCAGACTTCGACACCCATTTTTACAACGATTCCAACGTCCGCGGCGATGGCGTTGACGGTTTCGGTGTCGAGCCCGTAATCGCGCCGGCCCATCAGCGCCTCGCCGGAGACTTTGAGCAGGACGCGTTTATATTGGGGGGTATCGGGCATCGGGATTCCATACATCAGGGTGAGGGCAAACTAAATGGCTGGCGGGCGGGGAACAAGGGAGGTGACATAAATGTGGTGGTGGGGCGGTGGATGTGGTATGATGGGGTGGCGGATGTAAAATGGTGTAAAACGGGGTTTTGCCTGTGGATAAGTGGCAAAAGGTGACTGAACGGACGGTTAATGATTGTTTTGGGTGTATAGGTTATCCAAGGGATTCTTGATTCGTTGATTGACCGGTCGGTTAATGGGCGGGTTTTGGTGGTTTAATTTTGGGGCTGGTTGCGGGTTTTTGGATGGTTTACAGGATTTACTGGGCGGGTTGATGATGGGGTGATGCGGCGATGTTCGGTCACGCGATCTGGAGGCCTAGATGGGTCGCCATGGGGTCGAAATTCCGGTCGGCGTGGAGCAGGTGGTGGCCGTGTTCGATGCAGTAGGTGCCGATGATCAGGTCCACGGTTTTGCGGATTGTGATTCCCAAAGCCCGCAGCACCCGAAAATTCCTCGCCGCGCGTCGAGCCAGATCGGCATCCAGTAACGATACCGTGGCGTAGTTCCGCAGCTGCTGTTCGATCCGGGCGGCATGGATGTCATCGCGGGCGCCCTGCAGGACTTCGATCAGGATAAGGTCGCCGACCAAAATGATTTCCGTCTTCGCCAGCGCCTCAAATCTGATTGTGGCAAGTGTTTGCTGCCGACGCAGCAGGGCGATCCAAACCGAGCTATCGACAAGAATCACAATTCTTCCATGAACCTGCCTTGCCGCATTTCATCCAGATCACCTTCCCAGCCCGATCCCTTAAGCTGTTTCAGCGCCTCTAGCTGCCCGCTCAGGCGGACTAGGGTTCGAAGAGCCTCCTCGACAGTGGCGCGTTTGGTGGGCAGGCCGGTGGCGGCCATCGCGCGGGCTAGGAGGTCGTCGTCGATTTCGATGTTGGTGCGCATGAGGCGTGGCCTGGGGGATGTGTAGAGGAGGGGTATCATATACACATTGGGGGATGCGGCCGATACTGTTGGGGTTGAGAAGGCGGGGGTGGTGACGGTTGCCACGCAGGGTGGGGATTATAATTTTGAGGTCGCCGGCGCGACGGTGGGGGAGACGGATTTTTCACTAGCCGCCGATGGGCAGTCTGGCACGGTGCTGACGCGGGCGGCGATGGGGTTTTTGCGGCCGGGCGTTTCGGGAGTGAGTGTGGGGGGCTGGGAGGGTGTGCTGGTGACGGCGGGGGGTGGGGGGGCGGTTGGTTGGCGTGATGTTGTAGTGGGTGGGGTGCAGGAGAGGGCGTTGGGGGTACAGCGGGATTGTTTTGTGTTGGCTTTTGGCTCTCAGGGTTGGTGAAGTTGGTGGTGGGGCGTGGGGAGATGCGGATGTTGAAGGAAAGTCGTGGATGCCAGCATAAGCTGGCATGACGGGGGAAATGGATGGAATATGGGGGTGACTCCTGGGTTGCTTCGCTTCGCTCGCAATGACGAGTGAGGGGCTCGCGATGACGAGTGAGGGGCTCGCAATGAAGAGTGAGGGGCTCGCGATGACGAGCGGGGGGCTCGCCATGACGAGTCATGCCTAGTGACATCGCTAGGGCGGTGGGGGGGTGCCTTGGTGTATGACGCGGTTTCTGCCCTCGGCTTTGGCGCGGTAGAGGCGCCAGTCGGCTATGGCGAGGGCTTGGCTGGGGCTGGTGGCTTCTGACCAGGAGGCGGTGCCGATGCTGATGGTGACGTGGCCGTGCGGCACCACCGGGGCGAAATTGTGGTCCTGGATGACGGTTTTGATGCGGTCGCAGATTTTGCGGGCGATGGTGGCGTCGGCGCCGCGGAACAGAATGGTGAATTCCTCGCCGCCGTAGCGCACCGGCAGGTCCTGCTCGCGGCAGCACTGGCGGATGAGGGCGGCGATCTGGCGCAGTACGGCGTCGCCGGCGGCGTGGGAGTAGGAATCGTTGATTTGTTTGAAGTGATCGACGTCGAGCATCGCTATGGCGTAGTGCTCGCCGCTCACCAGGAGTTCGAACAAGGCGGCTTCCAGGTGGCGGCGGTTGGATAGTTTGGTGAGGTCGTCTTCCAGCATGGCGCGGGAGAGGCCGAGGTTTTCGGTTTCCAGGTTTTTGGCGCGGTGTTGTTCGGCTTCCGCCAGGGCGCGGAGTTTTTCGTTCTCGAAGCGCAGGGCGGCGTATTTGGCGCGGCGCTGCACGGCTTCCTCGGCCATTTGCACCTGCCAGGCGTGGTATTGCTTGTAGGCGGCGAGGGCTTCGGCGAAGCGGCCGGCGGCTTCGTACGCCTGGGAGAGGTGCAACATGCTGGTGACGGCTTGCTCGATGTCGCCGTGCTGCTGGGCGGAGAGGCTTTGCTGGAAGTGGGCGATGGCGGCCTCGTGCTGGCCCAGGGCGGCCTGGACGATGCCATTGGTGAACTGGTAGTGGACGGCGGCGCGGCGGTCGAGTGTGCCTTCGATCTCGTCATGTTCTTCCAGGCGCCGCAGGGCGGCTTCGCAGTCACCAAGGCGGCAATATTGTTCGGCCATGTTGCAGAGGGCGATTCGGGTGGACCAGGAATCGCCGATGCGTCTGGAGATTTCCAGGCCCTGGGTTGCGGTTTCGATGCCGAGGCGGGTCCAGCGGTGGCATTCGTCCGGGTCGCCGGCGGCATGGGCCTGCAGGCCCATTTGGGCCTGGGCGCCGCCGAGGTTGACGAGGTAGCGTCCGCGTTTGACGTCGTCGCCGGCCAGGGCGGCGAGTTTGATGGCGTCCTCGAAAAAGGTGAGGGATTTGGCGGGCTGCTGGATGAGCCAGTAGACGATGCCGGCGGCGTCCTGTGCACAGGCCTGGGCGCCGGGATCGGTGGTTGTGTTGGCGAGTTCGATGGCGGCGAGGGCTTCGTCCAGTGCCGCATCCGAATCGCCGGTGGTGACCAGGATCCAGGCGTAGAGGGCGCGGGCGCGGGCCTCGGCGGCGGGCTGGCCGAGGGCGTTGAAGCTGGTGGTGGCGGCGCGGGCGTGGTGCAACGCTTCGTCCAGGTGGCCGAGATGAAGGCAGCATTCGCCGGAGAGCAGCGCCCAGCTGGCGGCGGCGGCATCGTCCTGGGCTTCGGCGGCGCGGGCGGCCAGGCAGGCGGCGAGTTCGTAGGCGGCCTCCAGCTGGCCGGTCCAGGACAGGCGCCAGGCTTCGTCGAGGCTGGCGGCCAGATTCGCGTCGATCTCAGGCGATTTTACGCTGCTCATCCCAAATCTGCTACCTTGGCGTGAGATGCCGATGGGGGGATTTAGCAGCTATCGACGGCGACGGGAACTATTTTTTAAATTTTTGGTAATGTTAACCCGGCGCGGGGGCGCCTTGGCTGTCAGGCTGGGGCGTGGTCCCCATCCTTGTCACCATCTTTCGGCTTGATGCCGGAGGCGGCGGCGACTTCGGCGGCGAAGTCGGAGGTTTCCTTTTCGATGCCTTCGCCGAGGTGGAAGCGGACGAATTTTTCGATTTTGGCGCCGGCTTTTTCGACGACCGATTTGACTTTGCTCTCGCCGTCATGGACCCAGATCTGTTCGAGGAGGACGACGTCTTCGTAGAATTTTTTGATGCGGCCTTCGACCATTTTTTCGATGATGGCTTCGGGTTTGCCGGAGGCGCGGGCCTGGTCAGAGAGGATGTTTTTCTCGCGTTCCAGGGCGGCGGGGTCGACTTCTGTGATGGTGAGTGCCTCGGTCTTGGGGGAGGCGGCGACGTGCATGCCGATTTTTTTGCCGAGATCCTCGATGCCGGCATCGGCCTTGCCGGAGAGGCCGACGATGACGCCGATTTTGCCGAGGCCTGGTTTGAGGGCGCCGTGCATGTAGGAGGCGGCGACGCCGCCGGGGACGTTCACGACCGCGACGCGGCGGAGAATCATGTTTTCGCCGATGGTGGCGACCAGGTGCACCAGTTCGTCCGCCACCGTTCGGCCGGTATCGGGATAGGCGGCGGCTTTCAGGGCGTCCAGATCGTCGCCGGTGGCGAGGGCGAGGCGGGCGACGGTTTCGACGCAGGACTGGAAGGCTTCGTTGCGGGCGACGAAGTCGGTTTCGGCGTTGATTTCCACCATCGCGGCGCGGCCGGGGGCCATGGCGATGCCGACCAGGCCCTCGGCGGCGACACGGCCGGATTTTTTGGCGGCGGCGGAGAGGCCTTTTTTGCGCAGCCAGTCGATGGCGCCTTGCATGTCGCCGGCGGCCTCGGTGAGCGCTTTTTTGCAGTCCATCATGCCGGCGCCTGTGGTCTCGCGCAGGTCTTTGACCATCGCCGCTGTAATGTCAGCCATTTTGTATGTCCTTCGAATCGATTGGATGGAGGAAGAAAGCAAGAAGTTACTTTTTTGAAAAAAAGTAACCAAAAAACTTTTGTTAATTTAGACCGAGGGGGTTTCAGCGGCTTCGGCCCAGTTTCGCAAAAGTTTTTTTGCTACTTTTTTTCAAAAAAAGTAGTGCTTGCTTACTTGCTTTATTTAAACAGCCTCAGCCTCCGGCTCCGGCAAGGCTTCCAGCACCGGCTCTGCGGCAGCACCCAGGTCCACGCCGGAAGAGCCCATTTCGGCGGAGATGCCGTCGAGCACGGCGGCGGCGATCAGGTCGCAGTAGAGGGTGATGGCGCGGATGGCGTCGTCGTTGCCGGGGACGGGGTAGGTGACGCCGGTGGGGTCTGAGTTGGAATCAAGGACGGCGATGACGGGGATGCCGAGTTTGTTGGCTTCCTCGACCGCGAGTTTTTCCTTGTTGGTGTCGATGATGAAGAGGATGTCCGGCAGGCCGCCCATGTCCTTGATGCCGCCCAAAGCGCGTTCGAGTTTTTCCTTGTCGCGGGTGAGGTTGAGGATTTCCTTTTTGGTGAGGCCCTGGACTTCGCCCGCCAACATTTCGTCCATCTGGCGCAGGCGCTTGATGGAGCCGGTGATGGTTTTCCAGTTGGTGAGCATGCCACCAAGCCAGCGGTGGTTGACGTAGTATTGGCCGCACCGCTGCGCGGATTCCGCGACATAGTCGGCGGCGGCGCGTTTGGTGCCGACGAAGAGGACACGGCCACCACCGGCAGTGACATCGCGCACGGCTTTGAGGGCGCGTTCCAGCATGGGGACGGTTTGCTGGAGGTCGATGATGTGGACCTGGTTGCGGACGCCGAACAGAAAGGGCGCCATGCGCGGGTTCCAGCGGCGGGTGTTGTGGCCAAAATGGACGCCAGATTCGAGCAGGTGGCGCAGAGAAACTTCGGGTAATGCCATGTGCATTCTTTCCTTGTCTTAGTCCGGTTATACCTCCGCAAAATCAGGCCCATGGGGCACCGGACCCGGTTTGACGCGGGCAAGGCATTTTGCGTGTGAATTACTGGCGTTGGCCAGCGTGGGGCGTATGGCAAAACGGCGGCTTGCTGGCAAGGGCGGCGGGTTGGCGCGGGGAGGGCCGGGCGCCGGGCGACGCCCAAATTTTATGCGGTGTTTATGAGTGGCGAGCCAGTGCGCCTAAAGGATAACCAGTTTGCCCGTATTGTGAGCATAATTTCTGCGGCTAAGCCTATGTTACGGCCGATGGCACGGAAATTGCTGCGATTTCGGTGGGTTCAGACGCGCATACGGAGGCCTAAAACATGTCAGATATCACCAAAAGTGCCGACGGGTTGGCCGATTTGGGGTATAAGCAGGAGTTGAAACGGGAGCTGGGGCCGTTTGCGTCGTTTGCTTCGGGGTTTTCGTTTGTCTCCATTCTGACGACCGTGTTTGAGCTGTTTGGGTTTGGGTTTGGGCTGGGCGGGCCGGCGTTTTTTTGGACGTGGCCGCTGGTGTTTATCGGGCAGTTCGCGGTGGCGCTGGTGTTTGCGGAGCTTTCGGTGCGGTTTCCGGTGGCGGGGGCGATTTACCAGTGGTCGCGGCGGGTTTCGACGGACCCGATGGGGTGGTTTGCCGGGTGGTTTATGCTGATCGGGTATATTGTGAGCGTGTCGGCGATTGCGATTGCGATGCAGCTGGCGCTGCCGGGGGTGTGGGCGGGGTTTCAGATCGTTGGTGGGGATCCGTCGCCGACGTCGGTGACCGGGGGTGAGAATGCGATTGTGCTCGGCACGATTGTGATCCTGATTTGCGGGTTTATCTCGGCTTTTGGGATCAAGCGGCTGGCGACGCTGACGGTGATAGGGGTTTCGACCGAGATTTTTGGTGTGGCGCTGCTGATTATTATTTTGTTCACGCATACGGTGCGTGGGCCGGGTGTGGTGTTTTCGACTGGGGGCGTGGAGGGCAAGGATAGCTATGTTTGGGCGTTCCTGGCGTCCATGCTGATGGCGACCTACGTGATGTATGGGTTTGACTCGGCGGCGGAGCTTTCGGAGGAGACGCGGGACCCAAGGCGGACGGCGCCTGCGGCGATCACGCGGTGCATGTTGGTTTCGGCGATTGGGGGGGGGCTGGTGTTGTTGGGGGCGCTGATGGCGTCGCCTTCGCTGACGGATGGGAATTTGGCGAATAATGGCATTGCTTATGTGCTGACGGCGCAGGCGGGGAATGTGCTGGGGCGGATTATGCTGGCGATTGTGGCGGTGTCGATTTTCTCCGCGGCGCTGGCGATTACGGCTTCGGCGGCGCGGGTAATGTTTTCGATGGCGCGGGATGGGCGGCTGCCGTTCTCCAAATCGCTCTCGAAGGTTTCGCCGCGGACCAGCACGCCGCTGATGCCGAGCTTCGCGGTGTGCGCGATAGCGATTGGGATTTTGTTGCTCAGCCTGGGGTCGTCCTCGGTGTTCGGGGACATCGCCAGCGTCGCGGTGGTGATTGTGTACCTGGCCTATCTGCTGGTGACGGTGCCACTGCTGATTCAGCGGCTGCGCAAGCACCCGACCTACTCGAAATCCTTCTCGCCGGAATATTTCACGCTCGGCAAATGGGGCCTGCCTATCAACATCGTCGCGGTGGTGTTTGGATTTTGCCTGATGATCGATGTGGGCTGGCCGCGGGCGGAGATTTATAACACTGGCAACGGGCCGGCCTATCTGACCTGGTTCGCGCCGCTGTTTATTATCGCGGCGACGGTGATTGGTGCGATCGCGTATCCGCTGATGAAGAAGCAGGCGGCGTCGGAGGCGGCGGTCGGGACGCCTGCGGAGTAGACAAGGTGGAAGGAAGCCGTCACGCCGGCGGGGCGGCGGCGACGAGGATGGGGGGGGCGAGGGACAGGCCGTTCCGCCCCTGGCTTTTGGCGACGTAGAGCGCCGAGTCCGCGGCTTCCACCAGCGCGGCCGGCGAGCCAGTGGTTTCTTGGCCGTGAATCACCGCGGTGGCGACGCCGATGCTCGCGGTGACGAAGCCTTCCCCAGCGGGGTTATGCGCGTGCGGAATTTTCAGCGCCCGTACCGCTTCCAGCACGCGCACCGCGACGTCCACCGCGCCGGTGCCGTCGGTGTCCGGCAGGATGACGGCCATCTCCTCGCCGCCGTAGCGCGCCACCAGGTCGTTCGGGCGTAGGACCGCGCTGCTCACCGCCGCGGCAGTGCGGCGCAGGCAGTCATCGCCAGCCTGGTGGCCGTAGGTGTCGTTGAATTTTTTGAACTGGTCGAGGTCCAGAAACAGCATCGAGAGGTGTTTTTTGGTGCGCTGCGCGCTGCGAAAGCAGCGTTCCAGGGTTTCGTCGAACTGCCGGCGGTTGGCGATGCCGGTGAGTCCGTCAACTTTCGTCAACGCGGCGAGTTTGGCTTCCAGCAGCCGCTGCTCGGTCACGTCGCGCACCACCAGCACGAATTCGCCCGTTAGCTTGCCTGACATGTCGCGCTCGGCCTTGGCGTTCACTTCCACCCAGCGCAGCGCGCCGTCCTTGCGGATGATGCGAAACGACGTCGAGTCGGTTTCGTTCTCGCCGCTCAACAGCCGGTCGCCGTTGGCGACCAGGGCGTCACGGTCTTCCGGCAGCGCGTAGTCACGCAAAGCGTGGCCCATCATCTCCTCCGGCTCGAGCCCGAAGATGTGCCGGGAGGCGGGGGAGACATAGGTGAAGGCGATGCCACCGCTGAGGCGCAGAATCAGATCCTCGCTGTTGTCCATCAGCATCGAAAAGCTGGCGCTGTCGCGGTCGGGCGCCGGCGATCGGTCCAGTTTCAGGAGCTTTTTTAATATGGATAGCATCAGAACCCATCAGTCACGCCAAACGCCGAACCGCCTGACGCAGGTTTTTTTAGCCGGAAATCGTGCAGGCTTCGTTAACAAAACCGGGTTGGGAGGGTGCGGACCAGTTAACACCAGGGTTTGGGCTACGATGGTTCGAACAGCGTTTCGTCACCGCGCGTTCAACGGTTTTGATGCGTGATGGGCCGGACAGGCCGTGCCGCCGTCAGTCCGCCACGCAGTGTTCGGGGGCGACCAGCATGGGGGGCGACATCGCCAGGCCGTTGCGGCCCTCGCTTTTCGCCCGGTACAGCGCCTGGTCCGCCGCTTCCACCAGAGCGTCCTGGGTCGCGATGGTGGCGGGGTCGTGGACCGCGACCGTGGCGATGCCGATGCTCACGCTCACCATGAAGCCGCCCGGCGGATTTTGCTCGTGCGGTATCTGCAGATCCTGAATGGCGGCTAAAACGCGCACCGCGACGTCGACGGCGCCGGTGCCATCGGTCTCCGGCAGAATCACCGCCAACTCCTCGCCGCCATAGCGCGCCACCACATCCATCGGCCGCTTTGCCGACTCGGCTACTGCACGGGCGCCGCGGCGCAGGCAGTCGTCGCCGGCCTGGTGGCCGTAATTGTCGTTGTATTTTTTGAAATTGTCGAAATCCAGCAGCAGCAGGGACATTGGCAGCTGGCTGCGTATGGCACCTCGCCAGGCGCGCTCCAGCCCCTCGTCAAATGCGCGGCGGTTGGCGATGCCGGTCAGCGCGTCGATCCGCGCCAGGGCGGCGAGCTGCGCCTCCAGCTCGCGGTGCTTGGTCACGTCCCGCAGGACGATCACGTAATGGCCGGTCAGACCGCCCAGCAGATCGCGTTCCGCCCGCGTGTTCACCTCGACCCATCTGATCGCGCCATCGGCGCGCAGGATTCGGAAGCAGGAGGTGTCGCTGCCGGCCTGGCCGGAGAAAAGTTTTTTGCCGCGCTCGGTGAGCAGCGGCTTGTCCTCCTCCAGCGCATAGTCCTTCAGCTTGGTGCCCAGCATTTCCTCTGGCGGGCGGCCAAAGATTTGCAAGCAGGCGGGGGAGATGTAGCTGAGCTTGACGTCCTTGTTCAGCCGCATGATCATGTCGTGGCTGTTATGGGTCAGCATTTCCAGGTTCGCGGCTGCGCGCCGCGCCGGGCGGCGGCTTGGGTTCGTCAGAGATTGTAACCATGAGTGCCATCTGATGAACATGATTTTTGCCCGGACGAAAAGGAAAGACCTGGCGGTTTTAGGCGCGCAAAGGTTTCCAGATTGCTAATGGAATTGTTAATCTTGGGGTGCGGCGCGCATGGGAGGGGCGAGAAGAAAGCGACGCTTTTTTGAAAAAAGTTTTGTGGCTGGTTTTTTCAAAAAAGTAACTGCTTGCTTTCTTCAGGTCAGCAGCGGCCCCCATGAGGGGTCGGAGGCGTCGGTGGGGGTGTCCACCAGGCGTTCGTTGAAGCCGTCGATGCCGATGGTGACCAGACGGGAATCGTGGCCGCCTTCGCTGGGGGTCTGGCGGTAGAACATGATGACGCGGCCATTGGGGCAGAAGGTGGCGTTTTCGACCAGGAAGCCCTGGCTGAGGATGCGTTCGCCGCTGCCGTCGGGGGCCATGACGCCGATGGAGAAGCCGCCGCTGCCCCACCGCGTGTAGGCGATGAGGTCGCCGCGGGGGGACCAGGCGGGTTCGGCGTATTGGCCGTCGCCGAAGCTGATGCGTTTGGCGCCACTGCCGTCGGCGCCCATGACGAAGAGCTGCTGGTTGCCGTCGCGGTCCGAGTTGAAGACGATCTGGCTGCCGTCGGGGGAGAAGCTGGGGGTGACGTTGATGGAGGAATAGTCGGTGAGCTCGGTCATGCCGCCGCCGCCGGGGCTGACGCGGACGATGGCGGCGCCGTTACCGTGGCTGACGGACATCAGGAGGGAGTTGCCGTCCGGCGAGAATTTGGGGCCGATGGTGAGGTCGCCGAAGCTGCCGACCAGTTGTTGTTCGCCGGACTGCATGTCGAACAGATAGACGCGGGGGTCGTTGTCCTGGAAGGAGACGAAGGCGAGCTGCTGGCGGACAGGGTTGAACTGGGGGGAGAGGGCCATGGAGGAGCCGTCGGTGAGGAACTGGTTGTTGGCGCCGTCGTAGTCCATGACGGCGAGGCGGCGGATGCGGCTGGTGACGGGGCCGGCTTCGGAGATGTAGGCGACGCGGGAATCGAAGTAGCCTTTTTCGCCGACGATTTGTTGGTACACGGTGTCACCGATGATGTGCGCGATGCGGCGCCAGTTCGCCTCGGTGGTGGTGAAGGCGGTGCCTGTGACCTGGGTTTGCTGGGTGACGTTCCAGAGGCGGAATTCGACGCGGAGCTGGCCGTTGCCTTGGTCCGAGACGTCCCCGGTGATGAGGGCCTGGGCGTTGAGGATGGACCAGTTGGCCCAGACGGGGGTGCCGTTGGTGATGGAGTTGGGGACGAAGGAGGCGGGGTCGATGGGGGCGAAGAGGCCGGAATGGCCGAGATCGTCGGAGAGGACGCCGGCGATTTGGGCGCCCATGTCGGAGGAGGCGCCGGTGGGGTCTGTGAAAAGGGGGATGGCGATGGGGATGGGGGCGGTTTGGGCGCCGGACACGTTGATGGTCTGGTCGCCGGCGGGCGCGGCCGGCGCGGTCTGGGCCCGGGCGGCGGCGGGGAGGATGAGGCTGGCCGCTCCGGCTCCCAGCACGAATCGGCGGGAGGTGGGCAAAGCTAAGCGGCGGAAATTGGGCATCGAAAATCCTCTATTTTAGGAAAAGGCAAAGTAAGAAAGTTCTTTTTTGAAAAAAAGAACCAAAAAACTTTTGTTAATTTGGGGCGGTGGTTTCACCAGTGCGGTCCACGGCGCGGTTTGAAAGGCGTGGATGCCGGCCTTCGCCGGCATGACGGGGTGGCGAGGACGGGGTTGCTTCACGGGCTGAAGTGGAATTCGAAAGTTTGGTTTGTGCCTAGCATGCTCTGTGGCAAAGGGAGCGTGGCGCATTGGACGTTCATGACGGCGTTGATGGCGCGCTGGGCGAAGGCGTTGAAGATGGGGTCGGTTAGTTTGTCCTGGTCGGCGGGGGCGACCGTCGCGTTGTGGACGGTGCCGGTGCCGTCGGTTTCGACTTGTAGTTCGACGCTCATCTCGCCGACGTTGGGGGCTTCGCCGTCGATGTCCCAGCACGGGCGAACGTGGCTGGCGATGGCGTTTTTGTCGGCCATGGTGAGGCCGGTGTTGGAGGTGCTGGTGGCGGAACCGCCGGCGTCCGGGGCGCCGCCAGCGTCTGGGTTGTAAACGGAGGTGGGGGCTTTGTCTTGTTTCTGTAGGGTGTGAAGGAACTGGAGGGTGTTGAGGACGGATTTGCTTAAGGGCACGGGGGTTTTGACGACGTGAATCTGGTGCGTCACGCTTGGCGAGGGCGCTGGTGGCATGGGTGGTGGTGGCATGGGAAGGGGCGGCTGCTGTGCCGTGGACGTGCTTTTAGGCTGGGTTTTGGGTGGCGGCGGCGGCGCCACTGTTTGCGCCAGGCTGGGCTGGGGCGGGGGCGGCGGCGGGGCAGGCGCCGGGGGCTTGGGCAGCTCGGCGGTTTTGGGCGTGGGCGGTGGTGGCGGTGGGGGCGGCGGCGGGGCGACGATGGGTTTGTTGACCTTGGGCGTCGGGGCTTTGGGGGCGATGTGGGCGATAGCGAGTTCGTGCGGGGCGGCGTGGTGGCCTTTGGCATCGGATTGTTGGGCGGGCAACGGGCTGAAATCGACCGAGACTTCATCGTCGTCCGAGGCGCTTTGCAGGGTGGTGTTGGGCAAAGTGAGGATCGCGGCGAGGATGATGGCGGCGTGCAGCACGAATGAGATGATCGTGCTGCGTGGCATGCCGAAATATGTCACTTCTCCGCGCCGCATGGTTAGCTCACTGGGATGGGGCGGCGTCCGGCTGTTTGGCCAGGAGCGCCACTTTTGTGAAACCGCCATTGGTGATGGTGGCCATGACGGTGAGCATGTCGCCGTAGGAGACGCTGCTGTCGCCGCGGACGAAGATCCGGCGGGTTTGGTCGCCTTGGGAGGATTGCTGGAGGGTGGCGACGAGGTTGGGGAGCGGGATTTGGTTGTTGCCGAGGAAGACTTGGTCGTCCTTGTTGACGGTGATGACGATGGGGGTGGAGTCGGAGTTGACGGGTTTGGCGTTGGCCTGGGGGAGGTTGACGTCCACGCCCGATGTGATGAGGGGGGCGGTGACCATGAAGACGATGAGAAGCACCAGCATCACGTCCACCAACGGTGTCACGTTAATTTCCGCCATCGGCCGGTAGCGGCCGCGGCGCTTGCCGACATTGCCCATCATCGCCATTAGAGTTTTTCTTCCGTCTGCCGTGAGAGGATCGCGGAAAATTCCGAAGCAAAGCCTTCCAGACGAGAGGCGAAGCGCGCCAGATCGTTGGAAATTTTGTTGTAGGCCAGCACCGCGGGGATGGCGGCGACCAGGCCGATGGCGGTGGCGAAGAGCGCCTCGGCGATGCCGGGGGCGACGACCGCGAGATCAGTGTTGTGCATCGCCGCGATGGCGGAGAAGGAGTGCATGATGCCCCACACGGTGCCGAAGAGACCCACGAACGGCGCCGTGGAACCCACGGACGCCAGGAAGATCATATAGCGCTCCAGGCGGTCCATTTCACGCATGGTGGTGACATTCATGGCGCGGTCGACGCGTTCGCGCACCGCGGTGTGGCCGATATCGGTGCCGGCGATGCGCACGGTGCGGCGCCATTCACTCATGGCGGCGCCGAAGACGGCGGCCATGGGGTTTGTGGGGTCGGCGCCTTCGCGGTCGTAGAGGTCGTCCAGGCTGCCGCCGGACCAGAAACCGTCCTCGAAGATGTTGGCTTCCTTGTTGACGCGGCCCAGGGTGATGGATTTCTCGATGATGATCGCCCACACCCAGACCGAGGCGAGGAGCAGGATGCCCATGACGATTTGCACCACCACGTCGGCCTGCAGAAACAGATTCATGAGCGAGAGATTCGCCCCTGGAGAAGCCAGGCCCGTGGTGCTCACCGGCTGATCGTCGGTGGGCGCCATTGTCTGGGCCATCGTCTGGGCCATCGCCGTTCCCACACTGGCGAGTGTCAGGACCACCGCCAAAAACCACTTCTTCTTCACTCAAAAGCCCCTTTCTCAATCCCATCGCTCATCCTGGCGCGCCAGGCTTTTGGCATGCGCGCGGCGCGCCCTTCGGGCACGCTGGCGCAGCCTAGCCAGACATCCAGCACAGCCAGCGAGTCGCTGTCTCGCCAGAAATGTTGACGAAGTGTGGCGCTGGCGCCGCCGACTTCCAGGATGCGGGTCTCGACGGTGAGTTGATCGTCGAGGCGCGCGGGGCGCTGATAGTCTAAAATGATGCGGCGCACCACAAACATGACCTGGTGGTTTTTCACCATCTCGGCATGGGGGATGCCCATGGCGCGCAGGGCTTCACTGCGGGCGCGCTCGGCGAAGGCGAGATAGTTGGCGTGATAGACGATGCCGCCGGCGTCGGTGTCCTGGTAGTAGACGCGGATGGGGTGGTGGTGGGTCAACAGAGACAAGTCGTGGATGCCGGCCTTCGCCGGCATGACGGTGTGGGGGGCGGGGCGGGCTTACTCATCCCCCAATAAATCCAGCTGATTATCGCTTTTTCGTGGCGGCACTTTGTTTAAATGGCGCCAGCCGGGGTCGCCCAGCATGCGGCCGCGGCTGGTGCGGATGAGGAAGCCTTCCTGGATTAAGTAGGGTTCGACGACGTCTTCTAGGGTATCGCGGGCTTCGGCGAGGGCGGCGGCGAGGGTTTCGACGCCGACGGGGCCGCCGCCGTGGTGGTCGGCCAGGCGGAGGAGGTAGCGGCGGTCCATGGCGTCCAGGCCGGCGTGGTCCACGTCTAGTTTTTTGAGCGCGGCGTCTGCGGCGGTTTGGTCGATGGATGTGAGGCCGGCCACCATGGCGAAATCGCGGATGCGGCGGGTTAGGCGGCCGGCGATGCGGGGGGTGCCGCGGGAACGGCGGGCGATTTCGGTGGCACCTTCGGGCGTTAGGTGCATGGATAGTTTTTCGGCAATGCGGGTGACGATTTTGGTGAGTTCGGCGGTGGTGTAGAAAACGAGGCGGAGCGGGATGCCGAAGCGGTCGCGGAGGGGGGTGGCGAGGAGGCCGGAGCGGGTGGTGGCGCCGACCAGGGTGAAGGGGGGTAGGT
>Ga0116226_10002100_pt1 | contig 17286 bp, 14 predicted proteins | sample S1TSphfallax_FD_89692 | JGI IMG/M metagenome (GOLD analysis project Ga0116226, IMG submission 89692) | Host-associated microbial communities from peat moss isolated from Minnesota, USA - S1T2_Fa - Sphagnum fallax MG | ecosystem: Host-associated > Plants > Peat moss > Unclassified | place: USA... | reverse complement strand
GCCGTAAAATATTCGTCGTTCAGTCGGAAAATAATATTCGAATAAACGGATGAATAATCTTATGGATGATCAGCGGGACTCAGCGATAACGTCGCTATTCAAAGGTGCCGTTCCCCTCCAAGAACGGACCTGTTCGCTATCCGAGCAATACCGCAATGCGAAGCCTTTTCCGCATGTCGTGATCGACAACGCATTTTCTCCGCAAATTCTGCATTCGCTGATTCAAGAAATATCCGCAATGAGCGCGGACGAATGGGTGTCGGTGGACAAGGATACGCGTGAGCGTACTTTGAGAATGCACACACCTTGGATCATGGGTCCTGCGGGCAACGACTTCTTGAAAATGATCCACTCGGCGGCATTCCTGCAACTGCTCGGCAAGATCACCGGGATCTCGCATCTGTTGCCTGACCCCTATCTCCTCGGCGGCGGTTACGCCTTGATGCAGGCGGGCGATTATTTTCATGTTCATGCCGACCGCAGCAGCGCCTACGATACGGGCCTGATGCGCCGCTTGGCCATGATCGTTTTCCTGAACGAATTCTGGCTTCCGCAGTTTGGGGGAGAATTGGAACTGTGGAACGACAAAGCAACTCGATGCGAGGCTTCATTCGAGCCGGTGTTCAATCGCGCCGTGATATTCGAGGTCAAATTTCCCAATTACCACGGCGTGCCACGCAAGATTTGCTGTCCCGACGGGATGAAGCGAAAGTCGATGCAGATCTACTTCCATACGGTGGCGCCAGAGGGTTCGATAAAAGCCCACACGACGGTTTTTGCGCCCCGAACGCACGGCACGAATCGCATTGGGGTCCGCGGCATGATCAAAGAAATAGCACCGCCCTTCCTGGTCAAATGGATGAGAAGGCGCAAGCACGCATGAACATCAATTGCCGGCGAGTTTATCCGAGAGCCGCATAGCGAGCGCCAACAGCGTGTGCGTCGGATTTGAAAAACCTGACGCCGGAAACACGGCACTGCTGCATACGTAGCAGTTGTGGACGCCATGCAGCTTCAGGTCCAGGTCAACGACTCCCGTCTCTGCCGAGGTGGACATGCGGCATCCGCCCATATGATGGCTGCTGTCCTCGCACATGGAGCGAACGACGTCATCGTCTTCGAAGAAACCCCGTGGAGGTTCCAGGACTGCAAATCCAGATTGGCTGAAAGCGCGCTGTGCCGTGCGCAAGAAGTAACGCATGGAGTGCAGCTCTTGATCAGAAACCGTCCAGCTAAGTTTGGTCCGCCTCATGCCGAATTCATCGGTATCCTTGGCAAGGGAAATAGTGCTGGCTGATTGCGGCGATTGTTCGCAATGGATCGTGAGCATAGTGCGGTCCCAAAGCCGATCCGCATTTGCAAGCCGTTGCGCAATTCTCGAGGCAATGATGCCGGGTCCATGCAAGAAAATTTTTCCGGCATTCCCGCCCACGGGGAGTCTCCGGCGCTTCACGGCTTCACGCAGGGCTACGAGGGCCGCATCGCGGCCGCGATTCGTTCGGCGATACGGAGATATCGTGGCGGCCACATTCAAGGTCTCTCCGGCTTCTTGGGCGGACGGGGTCAAGGCAAGCTTGTTGTGATAGCGAAAGCCGCCGGCTTCGACATATCCGAAGTAGCGGTGTGCCGGCTGCAGGCCGATCTTCGAAATTCCGATGCCGTTGAGAGCGATGTGATCTTGAAAATGCAGGCCGAGCAGGCCATTGCGCTGCCACGGTGGCTGAGAACCTGCCGGGGGCTGCAGCAGCAACCGGGTGCTCTCGATACCTCCCATGCAGATCACGATTGCGTCGGCGTTGACCAATGCTCGTCGTCCGGAAAAACTCCTGATGACCGCGGATTCGACCGATGTGCCGCCGCTGTCAAGATTCAGGCCCACGACATTGGCGTGCACGACAGCCGTAAGATTGGGGTTGGCGGTGAGCTTGTCGCGGTACAGCTTCGCGAAGTTTCTCTCGGGGCACCAACGAGAATAGAGCATCGATAATTCGGGCCATCGAAATTCGCGCGCCAGGGGCGGAAGTCCAAGCTGTGACCAGACGGTCGCGTCATTACGTTCCACATACTGCAAGCCTTCGAATCGCAATGCCCGTTCATAGAAATCGGTCAGTTGCAATTTTGATATGGGCCAACCGCTGCCGCCAACCCAGGAACGCCGCGCAAACGCGAGATCATCCAATTCCAGGATCTGACCGCCCCATTGGGTCGTCGAGCCACCAAACGTCCTGAAACGTCCGTGGTGAATCCCGACGTGCGGCATCGCGGACAATTCGCTTCGGTAGAGTTCCTGCGAGCGCGATTCCTGCAGCGCGCCGCCTCCTTCCAGCAGGATGACATGTCGTCCTGCGGTGGCCAGCTCGGTTGCTAGCAGTATCCCGGCGGCGCCGCCGCCAATGACGCAAATCTCGGAGCGGTCCGGCAGCACACAATTGGAGTTGAAATCATGCAGCACTATTTGGCTGCGCCACAGTATGGAAGGATTATGTTACCTGCCTTATGTAACCGTGTCCTATACGGAATACCGGGGTAAGAGGATCGACTTGGCAGGCGCACTGCATGAAGGTGTTGAAGAGTGAGAACGATATCAACGTTCGTCTCACGTACATTCATCGAGGTTGAGGCGTTGCGTGTCTGGAAAGTCATGATTATCCAGATACTAGCTTGATTTCAGAAAGGGGGCGGCGAGTGATTTCTGAATCATAGGAGGGGTGATAAATCCCATTTATTGCGACGGGGCTCGGACGATGGGGATTCTCGCCGCGCGTCAGTTCGTCAATTGCCGCTCAGCCAACACGTCAAGCAGGCTCGTGGCCATCGCGTCGATATTGAACCTTGACTGGTAAGATTGCCGGGCGCAGCGGGACATTTGCTGCCTGGCCTCCGACTCGAGAGAAAGCCATCGCTTCAGAAGCTGGGTAGTACCCGATAGTGTGTCCGGCTCGACGAATCCCGAGCCGTCCGCGGTGATTTCGCGCCAGATGTTCACTTTATTGGTGATGAGCACCGGCACGCCGCACGCCAACGCTTCCGCGATCGCAATGCCAAAGTTTTCCTGATGCGACGGTAGGATGAACGCTTCGGCGCTATAAAAGGCGCCCCATTTATCCTCGCCTTTTAGCATGCCGGGCCAGCTGATCCGGTCGCCGACTCCCAGTTCGTGTCCGAGCCTTTTCAGCTGCTCAACCAATGCTTCATGTCCCGGTCCGGCGATGACCAAGTGCAACGAGGGTTCCTGAGAGGCCACTTCTGCGAAGGCTCGCACCAAAAGATCGCATCCCTTCTTTTCATGGATGCGGCTGAGGAACAGCAGGATCCGCCGGCCGCGCAGTTCAGGATGCATCGAGATGAAACGCGCCCGAAGACGCCCGGCGTCTTCGGGCGGTGCGCCCGTGCCATATGCGACTACCTTCTCGGATACCCTATACAGCCAGAAAGATTCTCTGGCGGTGAGCCGTTCTTCGTCGCTTGTAAACAACACGGCCTTGGCATCGCGCAGCACGCGGTACTCGGCCCAAGGCCAATAGATCCACTTCTTCAGATGTTTCAGCGGGTATTCGTGCTTGAACCAGGGATCGAGCGCGCCGTGCGTGAAGACGTAGTAGGGCACTTTGGAATTTTGCAGCGCCCTCCAAACCCCCAGACCGTTGTATTGCCATAATCCATTGACTATCACAGCATCATACATTCCCGAGTTCAACTTGAGCCACGGGACCAGTTTTGCGTTATATCGATACCCTCCTCGAGAAGGCCCGAGCGCGTGTGCGTTCAATGGAAAGTCCGCCACAAACGGAAGATCGGGGTCATCGAGTGTGACGACATCGACCTGATGACCCCACTGCTTGAGCCGGATACCTCGTTGGCGCACCCCTTCTACAGGCCCGCCAGCTTTTGGATCAATCGTCGGCAAGACGTGCAGGATGTTCCAAGTCTTATCGGACGCCATTCGCCTGGGCTCTATGCGTCCATCCAAAATATATCCATATGCAAATCGCGATAGGAATCATCGTACGCACAGTGACGAGGTATCGCGCCATGTCTGCCTCGACTTCCATGAGGTTCTGACAAATGATCAGCGCCAGAAAGATGCCGGCCTGCGGCGGCGCGCGCTTGTATAGGAAGTGGAGCAAACGGGCGAACAGCAGGCATGCCACGATGGGATACAGAAAGAGTCCGAACACGCCAAAATCGCTGACGCCCCCGGTAAGAATCGAGTTGGGTCCGTCGAAAATCGGAATGCCGAAAGCGGGATTTATGAGCGGCTCTTCCGGCTCGAAGCGTTTATCCAGCAGCTTATCCGGGTACAGCATGATCGGCGTGGCGACGACAAAGGCCCGTTCAAGGTCCTGCCCATAAAGGGGCTCTCGAAAAGCTTCTCCGCGTGAAAGCTCCGTCAAGTACTGCAACACGAAGGTACGCAGTTTCACATTTCTGGCGGCACTGGCTTGAACGCTACTGCGCCGATTTTTGGTATACATCTCGATTGCCTTGGGCGCTAATTCCAATATCGTGTAGTGCCGAACTCCTTTGGGGTCCATTGCCCACGAAGCCAATCGCAGGGCGTAAAAGGTGGTTGTGGCGGCGTACAACACAAATCCGGTCAGAAGCAGCAAGGATATGCTTTTTGCAGTGAAGAGCCGCTTGGGCGGCCGAATCAGAAGCGCGCACATCACGTAAATTTCGCAGGAGAACATGAATATTCTTCTGCCCAAGCCGAACTGACTTACCAGAAGCAAGATCGAGAAGGCCATCAAGGCGTAGTACGCGGCCCCTCGTTGAGGCAGTTTGAGCGCTTCACAAAGGCCCAAGGCCCCCGCGGGAGTCACCACCATGAGCACGAGAACGGACAAGGGCGAGACCTCGGCGCCCCCGTCGACAGATACATTTGCCATGAATCCGATCTTGCCCGTCTTGAGCAAAACACAATAGAGAAGAAATAGCGGCACGATGAACATCAAGGTGCGGATGGGTTTCGTATCGGCGGGACGGATGACTTTCAATATATGGCCGTCCGGATCCGCACGGCCGGCAAGGTGCAAACACCCGCAGACACACAACACCAGCGCCAAGGTGCGGGTAAACCAATACTGTGCGACATCGGAGTTCTGAACGAGATGCTGATGGTCCATGCCAAAAGCGACCACAGAATTCAGCGTGCCCGCCCCATAGGCCAGCATCAGCCCGGCGCTCACCAGGTCGTAGACCTTCACCAGCCTGGGTCTGAAGATGCAGTACGGAATGACAATGAGCGCGAGAACACCGGCAACCACCGCAAGTTGGTTGAAGATCGGCAGCCAATCCGCCAGAAGCGCGCCCGTGAGACCTGAAATCAACTCGGCAAGGCCCAGCGCCAAGAACACGTTGTTCCAGCGCATGGACGGGGATGGGGCCGCGGTGTCGAGGTGCAATGTGTCCAACATGTCAGAGCCCGGTTCGCGCAAGAATTTGATTCATGATGCGCTCATTGAACAGGCCGTTTTGGTGCATGCGTCGCAGCCCGGCGTGCGCAATCGACTTTCGCCGCGTTTCGTCCTCCAGCGCAAATCGACACATCGCGGCACACTCTTCAGCATCTTTCCAGAAAAGCGCTTCCTGGCCTTCTTGATACATTGCCAGGTGCTCGCTCGTGCGCTCGGCGCACAACAGTCCACCCAATGCTGGAATCTCCAGGGATCGGGTCGTGTGCAGATCCCGGTTGCCCTTGGACAACAGTCCGAGATTAACTTTCGCGCATTGAATCGCTTTTGCATACTCGTCGCCAACGAGGGGTCCGCTTTTCCAGTAAGGCTTGAGTTGCGGCCATTCCTTGGCCTTGTGCCAGTTGGAGCCGCGGATGGTCAGGGAGATGCCTTGCTCGATCAAATGCAAAAGGAAAGGACCCCGCTCCGGAAACCAGGTGCCCAGAAACAAGACGTCGCTTTGCCATTTTTGCACATCGGCGTCATCCAGTTTTCGAGGTGCATGCGACACCTCATCCGCCGACATGTGAACACGAAGGACATCTTTGGCGCCCAAGGCCCGCGCTTCGTCCACGTTCTGCAGCCGCATGACCACACACAAATCATAGAAGGGAACGCTCTTGCGGTAGGCGCTCCAGCGGGCACCATCGCGGGGCCCCAAGGGGTCATCGATACTGTAGCTGATGACCTTCTTCGAATATTTTCGCAGCAATGAAATGAACGCCGGCGTCACGAATACGCCGCCGTCCACGAGACATAAATCGTGATATTCGCCGCTCAGCATTGCCGGAATCCGTCGAACCAGCCATGGAGTCGCCCACGTGGGCCCGACGCGGTTGCTGATGCGGTCTACCCACCTTGAAGAGGGCAGCAATTGCCGTGCATCGATATGCTCGATGTGATGACCCAGCCGCTGCAGCGCGTGTGCCCGGTCCAAAGAGGTGCCGCTGTGCGTGCCGAGATATAAGATGCTGAGAGGCCTCATGCTCTTCATCGAGGGGGTAAATTTGAAATGCGGAATTGCCCTCGCCCCGATCGGCGTCAAAGAATTCTGCGACTTAAATTCTCCACTCACCGCGTCGCCTTCAACGCCGGCGTGCATGACCCATGGACGTTGCATAGCGGCGCAGGCAAAGCACGCTAATACTCATTGCAAACGGTCCCGAGGACACTGACTCCCGTCTCGGAAAATCTTTTCATCGATTCCAGGAGCCTCGCTCGTCGCGTGTGGTTACGCCGCACTACCATGAGGGCGCCGCCGGCCCGGGCCGCGATGATTTGCGCATCCGAGGTTTGCGTTGCTGCCGGAGTGTCGATGATGATGGTCTCATACTGATCGGCAAACAGATCCAACACGACGCTGAAGACCGGCCGTGCCAGCAGTTCTTGGGGATTGGGCGGCCGAATGCCCGCCGCGACCACAAAAAGACGCAGCAGCGGATCGACCCGCGTGACAATTTCCCGGCCGGCTCGCCCGGTGAGCAGCGCCGACAGACCGACCGAATTATCCAGATTGAACAGCTTATGCTGACTCGGGTGGCGCATATCCGCGTCGATCAGCAAAGTGCGTTCACCCAGTTGTGCAAACACGGTCGCGAGATTTGCCGCCAACCAGCTGCGGCCTTCGGCGCGCTCGGGGCTGGTAACTGCCAGTATTTTCCGCGTGGAAGTGGCGCTTTGCCAGCGCAGGGCGATGTGACTGCGCAGGGCACGCAGGGATTCGACACGTTCGCTCAGCGGGTCATAGGCGGCCACCACGGCATCCGCGACCCCGCCCAACTCATTGCCTCGCGGCAAAATGGGATAGTTGAACTGGCGCGCGATAGCCGTATCGATATCGCGCTCAGTCAGCAAGTTCAACCGTAGAGCAGCATCGCCGAACCGAATCTGATGTTCGCGGGCGTACTGCTGAATTCTTTCCGAGTCTTTCGGACTGATAGAACCCTGATCAACCAGGATGGAACCAATCAACCGGTCGCTGCGGGCGATGGGCTGTGATTTTTCTTGTATCGGTTTGGCGGACATTGGGCTGACGTCTGACCTTAGGCTGGACTAATTTGCGTTGATTGAGACGGAGGTGACTTTGGCCCCGTCGGAATGGAATCGATTTTACCCAGGTAGGGGACATCGAGAAGATTGCGGATCTCCTCTTCACTGCGCACGCGGCGATCACGGGTCTCGAGGATGAGGACGCTGACGATGGCCAAGAGAGCGCCCAACAGGAAACCGATGATTGCGTTACGAAAAATATGAGGGCTGGATGGTTCGGTGGTTTCTTCGGCGGGGGTCAACAGCACGATGTCCGTCTGCTGGACCTGGCTCTGAAGGTTGCTTTGAGCGAGACGCTCCGTCACGGCATCCAAACTACGCTGCGCCGTTGCGACATCGCTCTCATACATCGACGCCTGATCGTGGATTTGCCGCAGATCCAACACCCGCTTGGTCTGCGCGGCGAGCGCGGCGCGAACTTCATTTTCGCGTCGCACGTTGACCTGCGTCGCGGTGCCCAACGACGCAGCGATATCCGCGCTTTCCTTGGCGATGCGGCTGCGCGCGCTGGCAACTTCCGCATCGGCGGCCTGGTAATCGGGATGGTTCTTGCCAAGCCTGTTGGCGATATCAGCCCGCTTTGCTTCCGCCGCCGCCAGATCGGCCTTGAGGCTGGCAATCAGTGGGCTCTGAATCACCTCAGGGAGTGATTCCACGTCGGCGCCCACCTGCCGCTGGCGGGACTGGCTATCCTGTCTGAGGGACTGGATCGTAACCAGTTCTTGTGAAAGCTGATTCAACCGCTGGTTCTCCACGTCCAGCCGGTCGTCAGACGGAATGATCACGCCGACGGAGTTCTGAAAATCCGACAAGCGTTTTTGTTTCGCCTCGAGATCCGCCCGCAAGACCTTCGACCGCTCCGCGAACCAGGTTGCATACTGTTTCGCCGGTTCCACTTTCAGCTCGATATTGGTGTCGATGGCGGCCTTGGCAAAGGAATTGGCGAGTACCGCGGCAAATTTGGCATCCGGCCATTTGACCGAGATATCGATGACGTTGCTCTCGCGACCCGGGACGACTGCGAGCTTCTTGGAAAGGAGAATATTCGCGCCCCAAGCGACCAAGCTGCCGCGCCCGCCGGTATCTTTCAGCCACCCCTGCCGAAATCCTGGATCTTGATCCAGCTTCGTCATTTTTATGACCTGTTCTGCGACGCGCTGACTGGAAATGATGTCGACTTCTGTCGTGAGGTACGTGGGCAGTAGCTCCGCGGGAGAATTGGCGCCGGCGACGGGGTCGGTCTTGGCGTCCACCACGACCGATGCTGTTGATGTGTACTGCTTGGTCAGCAGCAAGGATAAAATCAAGATGCCGAAAAATACGACGCCAAATATGGAGCAGAGGACGATCCATCGTGCACGGAGGATCAAGTAGAGCTGATGGGGCGTCATAGAAGTTCACATACCTGTAGGCCGGATGGATTTTGTTGCAGCTGATCGCGGAACGTCAAAACAAGCTCTCCTGCACATAGATGACGTCTTGATCTTTTATCTCGTCGTCGAGAGCCACGGTTTCTTCCTTGACAGCGCCCTTGGCATCGCGCCGGTGGACGACGATGCCGCGCCGGGAGCCCTTACCAGTGACGCCGCCGCCGGCGGCCAAAGCTTGCATGACCGTCATGCGCCTTTCCAGGCGATATTGTCCCGCCCTCTGGACTTGTCCATAGATGTAGAACAAGGGTGCGCGATTCACGAAAATCGTGTCGCCGCCCGACAAATCAGCGTCCTCCGACATACCATTCTGCAGCGATAGCTGCAATATATCGACCTCGCGGCGGAACGGCTTGCCGTTGCGGGTGCCCTCGACGATGACGATGTCGGAGCCGGTTGCCGAGATGCCGCCCGCCGTGGCCAGCATGCCGGTCACATGCCCCCCTGCGATTTCCAAAGGATATCGGCCCGGGCGATTCACTTCGCCAAGCACGGACACTTGGCTGGAGACCGCCGTGGTCATCAAAATGTTGACCTGAGGATTGATCACGAATCCGCCATCCTTGAGAAGCTGCGCGATTTTTCGCTCTGCCTGCGGCATGGTCAAACCGCCAACTTGCACGGCCCCGATCAATGGAAAACCGATGGTTCCTTGCTCAGAAACTCTGACGGTGGTCAGCATATCGGGATTCTTGAACACGGAGATGCTCAAGATGTCCCCAGTGCCCAACAAATACTCCGAGTTCGCCAGGGATTGCCTGGGCGTCATGCCGGCGGACAGTAAGATGATCGCCGAACATAGGATTCGAAAGAACCGCGACTTACTTTTGAACTCTGACAATGTTGATACCATGTTTAGCATTCGGTGATTAAGCCGTCGGCCAAGTGTAGTTGTATGTGAGCGTACTTCGCGAGTTTGTTATGTTATTCGTCATAATCCCTTAAGATATATGCAAAATTTTCAAATCCCGATCCCAGCCGACAGCATAACATCGCCCGGCTACACTTCCATCCGCCTGATTGCTTTGAAGCCAAAATTTTTATGAAGGTCGTGCTGTCCGCGTTGGGTAAATTTCACACGTTCGATCTGGCGCGCGAGCTGCAGCGGCGCGATGCCCTAGCGTGTGTGTTCTCCGCGTACCCTGCGTTCAAACTGCGTAACGAGCATCTATCTCGGGGCAGCATCAAGAGCTTCGGGTGGCTGCACACCCCCTACATGGGGCTTCCGCGCCGCCTATGGCTGGGCGAGAGCATCAATCGATTTTGGGAGTATGTCGACAGGATCTCCTTCGACGCCTACGTGAGCAGGCGCTTACCGCCATGCGATGTCTTCGTCGGCAACTCGAGCTCTGCACTTTGGAGCGGAAGAGCAGCGCAAGCCAAGGGCGCAAAGTATGTTTGCGACCGGGGTTCTTCGCACATTCGCGCCCAGGACAAGCTGCTTCGTGAGGAATACCGGCGATGGGATCAGAAATACAATGGCATCGATCCGCGCATCATAGACCGGGAGGAAGCCGAATATGCGGCGTCCGATTGCATCACCGTGCCATCGACATTTTGTCTAACCTCATTCGTTGAAGAAGGCGTTCCTGCGGGCAAGCTGCGGAAAATTCCCTATGGTGTGAATTTGGACCGGTTTCAGCCCTCCGGCGCTGCGGATCCCCGCCGATTTGACATCTTGTTTGCCGGCGGGATGTCGTTTCGCAAGGGAGTGCAGTATTTATTGGAGGCGTACGCATCTTTCCGGCATCCGCGGAAGTCGCTGACCTTTGCGGGAGTCCCGAACCGGGCTTTTATCGAAGCGATGAAACGGCGCGGACTGTGGCCGGATGACGTGACGCTTCTGGGACATGTGAGCCAGCCCCGATTGAAGGAAGTCATGAGCCGTAGTCATGTGCTGGTGCTGGCCAGCGTAGAGGAGGGCCTGGCAATGGTGCAAGCGCAGGCCTTGGCATGCGGCTGTCCCGTGATCGCGACCAAGAACACCGGTGCCTCAGACCTGTTCGATGATGGCGTGGAAGGCTACATTTTGCCCATTCGACGTTCCGACATGATCGCGCAGAAGCTGCAGCTGATGGCGGACGATCCGGCACTTCGCGCCAGGCAAAGTGACGCCGCCCTGCAGCGCGTAAAGCATTTAGGGGGCTGGCGCTCCTATGGGCAGTCGGCATTCGCTGCATATGCGGCGCTTGCCGGCCGGGTGCCGGCGGCCATGCTGCCTTGCGCTTAAGGGGCTGCGCTTGAGCCTTGGTCCGAAATGACGTGGAGGGCTCGTTGAAGGAAGCTATCTTTCGCCTGCGCGAGAGAATTCGTTTATCTCCCCTGGTATCGAGTTCGATCTACATGCTGCAGAACATCCGTGCAACTTTCGCGGGGCGGCTGAAGTCAGCCGCACCTGCTGCGGGTGCGCGACCGAAAGGAGTCGCTCTCTGCCTGCGCTTCCGTGACGAGGCGCGATATCTCGACGAATGGATCGACTACCATTTGCGCGCGGGCGTTGCGCATTTCTTTCTCTACAACAATTTTAGTGCGGATGATTTTCGCGCGCCTCTTTCGCGGCATCTGGAGAACGGTACCGTTACGCTCATCGACTGGCCGTTCAAGCCAGCTTCACCGGGTGCCGAAGAGGACTGCATATCACGGGCCATCGGCCGCTACGCGTGGGTCGGATTCCTCGATGCCGACGAGTTTCTCGTCATCAAGGATGGCAGGAGCGTTGAGGAGTATCTGCGCGATTTTCCGCGGACCGGCGGCGTCGCTTTGCACTGGTATTACTTCGGCTCGAACGGCCATCGGACCCGGCCCGCGTGCGGCGTCATCAGCGGATATACACGCCGTCAGCGGCAGCCCAACCGCCACGTGAAGTGTTTCGTTCGTCCGGAAAGCGTGACGCAAAATCGAAATTCACACAGTTGGTTCTTCAGAGGGGCGCGGTGGGCCGTCAACGAGTATGGCAAGGCCGTTCTCGGGAGCATCGGCAAGCCGACAGCCGTCAATGCCTGGATCAATCACTACTATTGCAAGAGCCTCGAGGATTTCCAAGAAAAGGCACAGAGGTCTTCGACGCTCGATGCGGCGGGGATCAAATATCCGAGCCGAAAGCTGCAGAACTCCGAGAGTGCCATTCAGGCGTCGAACGATGTCGAGGATCTGTCTGCAATTGAATACTTTCGCGCGCGCGGTGGGGGGGAATCGGCGCCAAGCAGCGCCTAGCGCCTCGGCCGTACCGGCCGCGCGGGTGTGCCGGTACATATCATCATTGCAGGCAGACTTGCGAACACCGAGCTGCGCGCGCCGACCACCGTTCCTCTTCCCACCGAGACGCCGGGCGCCACGAAAACATCGGCCGCCAGCCACACTTCATCTTCGATATGAATCGGAAAGGCTTGTAAGCCGAACGACTCACTCCGGAAATCATGCGTTCCCGCGCAAAGGTAGCTCTTCTGAGAAATCACCACGTTGTCACCCACCGTGATGTCGCCGTAGCTGTACAGCACCACGTCGTCGCCTATCTGAGAGTTGACGCCAATCTTGACTTTCCAAGGATATGTAATAGTTACACTTGGCCGAATAAGGGCGCCGTTGCCGATCCGCGCACCGAACAGCCGCAACAGCCACCGGCGAAAGCCATACATGACCTGTGGAGAGCATCGAAAAAAAACGGCGTCGATGATCCACCAGAACTGCACAAACAGCGGAGATCTGCCGCGAAATTTTGGATCGACGCGATAGATGCCGAGATTTTGTACAAGGGGTATCTTCTGCTCTTCCACCTGGACCTCAATCACCATTTACGGCAAACTTCTGCCGTTCGGATACTATATCCGATAGCACTCGGCGTACCGCATTGAGTGCACGATTGCGCCGCCAGGGCACTTCATCAGACGTAGGATTTATGCGAACCCACCGCATGGCGTACAACCCATGACAGATCCGTTCCAAACACCATATTCACAAGATTTGGCCGATCGCTACTTCGAAGTTCTGCAAAACGATGGATTCTGTTGTGTGGAGAATGCAATCTCGGTCGAGACGCTGGACATGTTCAGGCAGGAGGTCAGCAGACTTGTCGCTGCCAACGGCAGACGATTCTTGTTCTTGCTGAACCCCTACAAACAGCCTGGGTCTGCTTTCCGGGCACTTGGCCTGAGCAACAATTTCAAAAAATTCCTGCTAAATCTGAGCAATCGCGAATCGAAGCAGGATAACAGCGACTTCGAACTGTTGAATGTGCTGCGTGTAGTTCCCGGGGACAAAGCTGCGGGTCAGTCATTGAATTTTCATTTTGACGCCGAGGTCATCACCGCCCTGGTGCCCATAGACATCCCTGAGGGGCCGCCCGATCGCTCCGGCCATCTGGTCGCAATACCCAATTTTCGCCGAATTCGTAAGTTCGTTTTTCTCAACGTGTTGGAAAAGGCACTGTTGCAAAACCGGCTCGCGCAGAAACTGATCGCGTATTTAACGTTGCGCAATGGATCGCAAAAGCACATCTACAAATTGATTCCGGGAAACGTCTACTTCTTCTGGGGGTACCGTACTTTGCACGCCAACCTACCTCTCGAACCGAGCCTCACCCGTGCCACGATGCTGTTTCATTTTGGTAATCCTCACAAGAATTCTTCGATCGTAAAATTCATCAAGAGCCGTCATCGTCAGGTGGACGCGGGCGGAAACGTCTGAATCGCCCCGGCTGTTGCCAAAGCACCGCGAGCAACTTGTGACTTTGGCCATGCGCCGCTTACCGGATGGAACACCCATTTCGGTGCTGGGTTTCGGCTGTTCCTCCTACTGGGCGAACAAATCATTCTCGGAGTCGCGCGCGGCGGAACTCGTCTTGCGTGCAAATGAGCGCGGCCTCAACCACTTCGACACGGGTCCCAGCTATGCCGATGGCAATGCCGAGAAGAGACTCGGTGTTGCATTACGCGAGATGGACCGCAGCAAGACGGTGATCTCGAGCAAAGTAGGGACGTTCTGCGACAAAGGCGGCAAGCGCTTCAAATCGTTTGATCCTGCCCTCATTCGTTCGAGTGTGCGGGCCAGCTTGGACCGGTTGGGTTTGACGCAATTGGATATCCTTTATCTGCACGGCCCTGGTACCAGTGACTTGAATTCGGATGCGCTGGATTGTCTCGCGTCGCTCAAGAAAGAAGGTTTGATCAGGCACTCCGGCGTGAATTCCTTCGACAAGGCCGTGTTGAACAAGGTCGTGCCGATGCCGTTTGATGTGGTGATGCCGCAGTACAATATTTTTGACGTCAGTTGCCGCGACCAAGTCATCGCTCTCAAATCCGCTGGCAAGACCGTGGTGGGCGCGACCGCGTTGGGTCAGGGAATCGTGAGTTTAACTTCGTTGTTGCCATCGAACCCAAAAAAACTATGGTATTTGCTGCGCCTACTGAAGAACGATCCGCTGTTCTTGTTTACGCGTGCCGGAGCCAGGGGACGGCTGGCGTCCTTCAGCGGTTCCGCATTGCAAGGAGCTATATCGTTCTTGCTTCAGACTCCGGAACTCACCAGCTCCATTTTCGGAACGACCAGCCTGGTGCATTTGATGGAAAATCTCGATGCCGCGACGGCTCCGGAAGTGTCGCAGTCTGTCTTAGTTTCTCGCCCTTAACGTGTCGACGATGACATTTTGCTTCTCCGGTTCACGCTCGTGGACGTCAGAAGTAATCGCTCCGTAGCCTGGCGGGGGACGCTTAACACCGGCCGGCCACTCGGTGACGACTTGGGCGTCCAAATCGTGGCACGGATAGCACGCAAGAGGCCGGGTAGGCTTGATGGAATCATCCAGCGACGCGATGACCGGCCGGAAAACATAGTTTCTTATGATGGCGTGATCGCCCTTGTTGATACACAGGCTGCAGGAATTGACGTGATCCTTCTGTGCGATGGGCGACTCAATCTGCATGCCATCGATCGATAAGTGGCTTCCCGCGAAAACGGCCGCCACGTGCCGGCGGGAGGATTTTAGGATCACGTTTCGGAAAGTCAGGCTGTCCGAGGCAACCTGATCCTTGTCGTTTTGTGCAAAAGAAATGACGTCCAGTCCGCAGGACTCGTCGCCGTGCTCACACGGATCGTAGTCGCTTTGCCAGCTGAGGTTGCTGAAGGTTACGTTCCTGACGGCATAAAGGGTGTTGATCAATCCCAGCGGATATTTCGAGTCGATGTCCGAGATGGAACCGCCGTCAATCGCTTTTATCGCCAGAGTGCCGAGCGCGTGAACGTTGGAGTAGACGTCAGGACCTTCGGAGACATGGTCGATGTGCACATTCGTGTTGACCATCCACGTGGCATTTCCTTGCGCATCAAATTTATTTTGCAGGGTCGTGTATATGACATGCCCCGGCGCAATCGATTTCCGGGATGCCCTCCGGTCCGCCACGATGTCCCGGACGGTGACATTGTCTTGACCTGTCAGCAGGATGCCCATGATGAAATCATAGAACGCCAGATGGGACAGCTGGTTGCCGGTGGCCAATTCCGAGAGGCCGCCCTGTCCATCGTTCAGCAACAGGCCGCTGCCCTTCAGGTTGATGGCGATGCCGATGGCATGATCATTGTCCGGCTGAGCCGAATCGAACAGCAGATTGTCGAAAGTACAGTGGTCTGAGTCGAACACCAAGATAAAGGTGAACATTTCATAGTTGCCGCCTGACATTTCGTTCAGATGCGGGAAAGTCGGGTGAAAGCCCAACGCACGCAGAACGTCCTCGTCGCCGTAGGGGAACGTATCGGGCGTTGCGCCGTGGAAGTGAGCATGTATGTTGCGCATGCCGGAATTAGAGGCTCCCGCAAACACGAATATCGGTATGCTCGAGTTAGACCACACGATGAGCGTGTCGGGCTTGCCGTCCGGTGCGGTGTGGCCGACGATTTGCACATTCGGAGGTACGCTGATCAAAGAGTCGGGTCGCAGTGGTTTTGAAGCTCGCGGGTCCACGTTGTCCGAGACATCCGGCATGTCTATCACATAGGTGCCGGCGTCGAGGTTGAGTGTGCCGCCACCATCTTTACGCAACGTCTTGAACGCCTGCTGAAATGCCTGAAGACAGTTGTGGGTGCTCGTCCCGCATTGCGGATCAAATGCGTTCAGTTGATATGTGGCTGCGGCGAACGTGGTTGTGCCCGAGAAGGTCAGGAACAGGCCGCTCAAAAGATGCAAATATTTCAAAAGGAACCCCTCATGCAGCTTGTGATTGACTCACGCGTTGCGGGCAAAACGCTGGCGTAATTTCGACTGCAGTATCGTTCGAACCTCGGACAGCCCGAACAAGGGGTAAGCAATCGACCCTAACAGAGCGGTTACAGCTACGGCTGTTGCAATTACCGCGATGAGGGGCCAATGTACCTCAAGAAAAGACGGCCATGCTACCCCGCCGAATGAGATCATCATAAAAATACACAGCCGGACGATCGGACCTTTCGATATCTGAAATTCTGCGGGAAACAGCTTTGAGTTCAAACGCACGACAAAAGCCGTTTGCAGGACCTCCCAGGCGAGCCAGGTATACATGAAGCCGGCGAGTCCGAGCGTCTTCATCATGAAGATCGAGACGATCAGCATGACGGAGTAGCCTGCGATCGAGAACATCGAAAGCTGTTCATGGACGTTGCTGGACGACTGGAATTGGGTCTTGTGTTCCTTGATTCCGAGCACGGCCGACGTCATGGCCATCAGCAGGCATAGCAGGGGATCATAAAGGGCGCGGCTATGCAGCCAGACCGTGAACAGGAATGGGCAGAGTAGCAAGCTGCCGATGCTGGCGATGGGGATGAGGAAAATGACAACGCGTTCCGAGAGGTCGTACAGCCGGCGCAACTGCGACCAGTTCCCCTGGCCGACGAGGAGAGTGATGTCCTGGCTGACCGCATAAGTGGCGACCGCGAGTATTTGACGCGACATTTGGAACACGACACGCACCAGCGCAAAGTCGGCAACGGCGGCGGAGCCAAGGATCTTCTGAATGAGCAGCACCGGACCTTGCCAGGTTAGAAATCCGGCCAACGCGATGATCACGAAGTGTCCACTCGGTTTGATGATGGCGGCGTCCTGCCGCCAGCTCCCGTAGCGAAGCGACGGCAGCAAGATGGGGGCGACCCGCCGCACGTCGATCGATACCAGGACGAGAAACAGCAGGAGGGAGCACACCTGCACGAGCGCCAGGATAGGGAAGGGTGCCCGGGCCCAGACGGCGGCGCTCACGGCAATCACCGCAAACAGCCGTTGCATGTTGTTCCATTTATTGCCGCGCGGCAGCTTGCCGACCACCATGAAGCTGTTGGTCATCAGGCTGAAGAGCATGGTGACCGCCATTTGGATGATGAGCAGATACAGCGTC
>Ga0116226_10002099_pt1 | contig 17290 bp, 11 predicted proteins | sample S1TSphfallax_FD_89692 | JGI IMG/M metagenome (GOLD analysis project Ga0116226, IMG submission 89692) | Host-associated microbial communities from peat moss isolated from Minnesota, USA - S1T2_Fa - Sphagnum fallax MG | ecosystem: Host-associated > Plants > Peat moss > Unclassified | place: USA... | reverse complement strand
GTTGTTAGCTTCCTAAAGAGCTATGGCAAGCCAACTTTGAATAACATATGTGTGAGAACCAACATTTTAAGTGACTAGTGGTCTGCAGCTATGTTGAACATGGTGTGAGTCTTAAACATTGGTATAAATGAATGTCAATTTGACGTGAAGCCCTAAGATGTGTAGTGTGTGAGCTTGAAAAAAAAATGTATTTATTAGTTCTAATCATAAATGTTGTATAGAAGGTGGGCTACTTAATTTCAACTACAAGTGCAATCTAACGTCTAGAATTACACTTGCATTCTTCCTTTCACTAGTAGCATTTGTGCTTCAAGCATAATCACCTTATAGAACCGGAAGCAGAGGGACAAAAGTTACCTCACATATGATGATGACGAAAAGAAAAAGACTATGTAGAAGAAATGGAGAAGAATAAAGGATACTACAACGAGAAGTAATATTCACTTCAATAAGAAATAAAATTATTGAGGAAACAATAACAACATAATCACAAACAAAAGGAAAAATCTATATTTCTTAAATCTAATCAAAAAATACCAATTGCTCTCAAACAAAAATAGAGGTCAAATGGGCAGGAGCATTAGAAATGGCCGAAGAAGGAAGAAAAGTCTCAAGTTCAACAATCAATAAAGGAGCAAATATAAGATTTTGATTGAGATCCACCAAGAGTACAACGATCTATTCTATCACCACACAATAATGAAGGTATGTTGCCTTCAAGACCAAGTTCTACAATAAGCATGAATGTATTTAGAGAAATCTAGACTCCATAGAAAAGTTTAGGTTCATCAAGTGCAAGTTCCAAGGGTCAAACTCCTAGGTTTCATACACTATGGTCTATGCAAGGCATAGAAGCAAAATTGGATGAACACAAAAGAGTTATTATTATGTTTCAACATGTAGCAAAATATAATGTACATATGACAAATACTTTGCTTAAACTTTTTGATTTGGGGATCAAGAATAAGCATATTATAGAAGAGAAGGATAAATTTGTTCAAAATTTTCAAGGAGCTTTGGAGGAGTAAAAGCTCAAAGCAGGGTTGCAAGATAGGAACAATGAGAATAGTCAAGTATTAGTAGAATTCCAAACAACTAGACATAAGATCAATAACATGGAAAAGTAGAACAAGGATTTGGAAAACATCAAAATAGAAAGGGATTCCTTACAAGTAACTTTAAAGGGGACAAATGCCAATTACTAGGGTTTTAAAATAAAGAAAAATACTCTATGTGTATAACATAGCAAATTTCATAGAGGCTACAAGAACATGGAGGAAACTCTCTTGAAGCAATGGAAGGAGTTGCATGAGGTCAGAGCATATAATGTTAATGCATATCAAGCTAAGCATTAGATACAAAGGCAAGCTGACCATAGGCATGCATAGATGGACAAAAATTTATAGGAATAAATGGCCTTTAACCAAAAGTTAAAACTTCTAGAGGAGACTTAGAACATAAAACCTTTCAATTATGATATTGTCATCACAAAAAATAGTGAATTCAATAAGAATAATACTTTGCTTCAAGCAAAGCTCAAGGCACTATTAATGGAGGAAAAAGATGTAATTCCCAATGCTTGATTTTGCACTTTGAATAGTGTATTGTTTTATAATAACTCCTTGAATTCCTTCAACCTATTGTTCATCCTAATAGGTAGAATGGGGTTGGGTTTATTCAACCACACTTTAGTTATCTGATACTAACCTTTCCAATCCTAGATTTGGGCAATTAAACTTTGTTTTTCCCTTTCAAACTCTATGTGGGCAAGTACTTGTTATTCTATGAAGTATTAACATGTTTACATATTAGATTCCTCCATTTTGGTGTAATCCCACATCATTTCCTCTAAAATAGCTTGGATACATTTCAAATCATTGTGGGTTTTCTAGTTGAATTGATTGAGCTTGATATATTCTTGCTATAGGTTTTCAATTTTCCAAAAAGCGTGTTTTGCTTCTTTCAACTTATTGGACAACTTTTGATTCTCATGTTGGACCTTATTCAATTGCCCCTTGACTAGGACTAGTTATTTGTCATGGTTCTTCAAACTTTTCTACATTGTCTCTAGCTTTAAGCTATAGGTTTCTAGGTGATTGTGGGTTTGAGACAAGTTTTCTTTGACTTACTCAAACTCAATTCTAAGGTTTGAGAGTTCATGCAATGTATCTGACTAGGTTGTGGCATTTTGAGCAACTTTTTCTAAAAACATATTAATTTGTGTCATGTTTTTTATAAAATGACTAGAAATTGGGATAGTTTAGAATCTAAAAAATTGTGGGTTTTCTATTTGAATAGGTTTAACTATAGGTTCAACAAGTTGTGACGATCATGTAGTTGCAACTACAGGTTGTGTAGGTTCTACAATTGGTATTACAATTCAACAAATTCAATATATTCAACAAATTCAACTTGGATGTTGCCAATTACCTGATCCAAGTTAAGTTCAAGTTCTTCCTCCATGTTACCTTGTATAGTCATTGTTTTAAGCTTTTTTCCACCTCCACCTTCAATTTCATTTAAACATGTTCGCTCCTCATCCTCCTCTAAGTCAACAACTTGTGACCCAAAAGTAGTTCTAAACTTCTTTCTTGGCAGTGAGGTAACAAGTGCAGGACTTAACTTGTCCTTTAATGTAGGTGATAATGTACACATCTTCAATCGATGAGACTAATGTGTTGGTAAAGGTGATGCAGTGGTTAAACGTGTTGGTCTTCTCTCCTTCACAAAATGTTCCCTTATAGTAGGTTCAAATGAAACTTATCGTTGTTAGGAAACCTATCATTCTTGGTTGGCTAGTGACATAAGTTCTTATGAGGTTACTATTCTTGGTGAAGGCACCTCAGATAAAGGGAACCATTTCCTAAACATAATATCTTGGATATGTTTTGAATAGTAATTATTTACCTTGGTTTTGCTAGAAATTGGGTTAGTTGTTGTTTTCTTCTAATGTTCTATCTAACGAATTAACTCAAAAAGTAATTAGTTCAACACTATTGAACACCAATTAACATGTCGCCCCATGTTGGCTAGGTTGAAAGTAATAACAATCATGTTGCTAAAGTATGCTACTCTCTTTGATAAAAAATTTGAAAAATGGCTACAAATTTGGCATGAAATTCCTCCTTCATGCAAACTACATTCCATTCTTCATTTTCAACGAAGGCATGTGGACCTGCAATTTTTTTCAAAGTGGTTTTGGTTCATCAAATGTTGCATTTACAACATCTACTGCTCCTTCCTTGGAAATCCCAAGTTGTTCATGAATAAATATTTGATCAATTAAAATTTCTTGACCATGCACTCGCCCTTGGATTCTTCCATCCTTTGTTGCTTCCCAAATTTGTAAAAATCTTGCAACAAATCCTCTTGTGGTGTAGTCCACTACAAGTTGAACAAACCCTCCAAACTAGTTCATCTAGCCCATTTGGGTTTGTTGGAATCCATCTTCATCCATTATAACATTTTTTGGCTCTCCTTCACCCTAAACGTTGTTTTATTCTAAATAGGTTTTTCAACCCGTTCTTCTACATGCACATTGCCTTTTCATTTCATCATGGTTTTGGTTCTTGATCATGGACATTGAAAGATAACATTGTAAACAAGTTATTTTTCAAAGAGTTTTTGGAAAAACTTTCTCCATTATCTTTGTTCACATGTTGCTACAATTCTTCTTCTTCCACAAGTCTTGGTGCAGGAGCTCCTTAACAACATGTTGAGATAAAATTTCAACCTCTTCTTTTGAGTTTAAAATAATAATCACTTGTGGCTTTGGTATCATTATAGTAGCGATTTTCCTATGAAAATTAAGAGCTATTTCTAATTCCTCTTCTAAATCCCTACTTTTTTGTTTTTGCTCAAACATTCTAATTTCTTCTACTGTGGGTGCATGCAAAGTTAACTTGCTTCTACATAGATTGTTCCAATCAATCTAACTTGTTTTTCTCTTTCCCTCTATACCTACTCTTTTCTAAAAGCTTTGACTTTTCTTTCAAATATTATTTCCCTTACTTCTTATTTTAATTTCTTTAAGGCGTTCTCACTCATTACCTCTAATAGTATGAATAATTAAACAAGACAAAGATGCAAAATAAAGCTTACGGCAGTTCTTTATATTGTTTCAATTAATAACAACCCTGTGGCTGTAAATAAACGTGACCTTTAGGGTTATAGACTTTGATATAGACATCAATAAGTGTTTCATTAAATGCATCATTTTGATCATTATGAATAGCTACATTATTGTCTTTAATAGGCACGTCATGATAATGATGAACACGTACATCTATTCCTATAATACTATCATCTGTCAAATAATTATTAATCGATTCAAACTCTATAAGTTGAATATCTTCAAACTCAACATGTAATGGTTAAAGTTCCTTGGTTTGAACATGTTCACCAACAACCAAGTCATTAGATTTAACTAATACATGTTGTAGTGTTATTTCTTCACTGAACATGTATGGCTTCTACTTGTTGATGTTGACAAGAATTGGGTTAGGATCAAATTCATCGATAGTGACAAGTAAAATAATATTATTAGGCAAATATATATTGGACTCTCTATGGTCCAAACCATCATCTCTAAAATTTCAAAGCATGTTTGGAAACATCCCTTGGAAACCATAACATGTAGTTTTGAAATTGAAACTTAGTTTCAATAAACTAGTTTTATGACCATAATGACTTGTTCCACTAGTTAAAAGCAAATAGATCCTACACAATTAATATATTATCCTATAACTTTTGTAACTTAGATAGTTAGCTAATTAGGACACTAACAAGTTGTGAATATTTGTTTTCACCAGGTCTAGATGGTAACATGTATTTTGTAAGTAGTAATGGATGTAATCCCTACACAAGCTTAAATGGGGTATGACATATTCCGACTTTGTAGACAATTCAACATGAGAATAAAACCATGGACATGTTCATCCCAGTCATTTCTATTCTCATTAACCAATTTGGTTAATAAGGTTCCAAAAATCTTATTTATAGATTTAGCCTATCCATTTCCTTGTGGATAATAAACAATATATATGTTTAAGGATAAAATGGTCAATATGGTATCTAACCGCATCATTGATAAAATGGGTACCTTGACCAGTCATAATTGTTAATGGACATCCAAATCTTGTAAGAATATGCTCATACAAAAACTAGTAATTATAGCAACAATGTTGGTGTGAAGTGATCATGTTTCCATCCACTTTGTTGCATAGTCAATGGCCACTAAATATACATGTTGCTTGACATTCTACTTGCAAGTCTAACATGTTTGATAAAATCCAATCCCCATTTTTGGAATGGTTTTAAAAATAAAGTAGTAACTAATTTGGCTAGGTTTTCTGTCAAAAAATTATTTATTCTTTTGACATTGATCACACATTTGATAATATTCATGAACATCTCAATGCATCGTCGGCCACCAATAACCAGCATCTAGGATCTTTTTTTATAGTAATGTCAAATGATAAATGCCCTCTTGTAACTCTTGCATGCACTTCTTGCAAAACCACGGGTATTTGTTATAGTTGCAGAAGTCGACAAAACCTATTATATTGTCCAAATTTGTATAATACTCCTTAAAGCATAAATGGTTTAGCTATTTAAATTAAATATTGTTTTTGGGATGTAGTTAACCTCTCCAACATCATTCCCTCTAATAGATACTCATAAACACTTTGTAACCATTCATGTTATAAAGTGAACATGTGAACATCATAGGTTTGTGTGAGCCACAAAATACAATTCAATAAGTTGTTAAGTTTAGTTCCATAAATTTCCCTAGTTTTCATGATTTGAATCCTTATAAACTTTTTAAGTAATAATTATTAATAGTTGAATTAGCCTTTGGATATTTCCAAGCATAAATAACCTTTTTATTTAATTGGTTGTATCAATTAATTAATTCTAAAACCTAGTAAACCTTCCAAAGTGCATTATCTTTCTTATTTTGCAAAAAGGTGGAAAGGGATGTAGAATTGAATGTGGTTTAATTGATATATTGAAAATACAAACGCATTATTAACATTAACATTTCACCGTGACAATATTGAATTAGTTTTGTAGAATAATCTTCAAGCACCAATGATGTACTTATAAGATTTTTAGAACGTAATCCTAGGATATCCTTATTCAACTTTCACTTATATTAGGTTCCTAAACAAAATTGAGATCAAATTTAGATACTAGCATTTCCACGTGAGTAGCTTTAAGTAAACTACTATTTAATAAAAAAATTAAATGGGAAATATCACAATTACAAAAAATCTAGAATGCAACAAATGGTGCGAGCTAGGTACTCAACTCAATGCTCCATGGAAAGGGGGTTGATTAGGCCTCGTAGCTAATGATGATGCCATCATTAGGAATCCATGTTCAACTATGAAGACGAATATTGTCATCTTTACACAACATTTTTGAACCTTTCTCACATGACTCCATGAGAAGGAACAAATTATAAGTAAATTATTAAGGCATGTGGATAAGGAAATAATCAATAATCCTATGTTGAACAATCAACTCGGGTGTGCACCACTTTTTTGGACAATTCTTATTTGCACAACCATTGGGATACATTCACATCAAGCGATGCTTCTTTAAACTCTTCCTTTTTTATTGGTGCAATTGGAAGATTTGAAGGCATAACAACATCATCCACCATCATTAAATCTTCACCTACACCAACAAAACCAAAAAGGTAGCTAAAATAATTTGGTATTTGTATTCAAAGGAGGTTGATGCCTTTACTTAAAAAATTAGGGTAGGCATAATGTGCAAACCTTGACATCCTAGTTCTAATGGATTCGTGAAACCCTAATTTTGATAGTGAATCTAAAAAATACATGGGAATTTTTATAATGGAAATTTTAATTCCCATTTACTATGTATTACACAATTAATTAGTACATGGTAAGGATTAACTAGGGGGTATTAAATAAGTAAATGGTACACATGAGTGTTACTATTATTATTGAATTGACTTAGTCAAATGGGAGCTCAAGGATGTTTACTTATCACTACCAATAAATTATCCTAAAAATTTAATCTATTGTTGGATTTGTCTTAAATTTCAAACAATTTTAATTTAAGAGGTGTAAAATGTTTTTCAAAATTCCAACATCATCAAGGTTGTTGCAAAGGAGCTACACATGCCAAAAGTAGAAGGGGGCTAAACCTTTCTTTTCCTCAAATTTGGTTAAAATAACGTTCAATTTTGAAGCATAATTTTTTATTTTTAGAAATCAAAACTTATAAGATTTTGCATCATTGATGCTTTTGAAATTAACTTTTCAACAACCTTATGCATGCTAGATTATGAAAATATTATGAGGAGTGGAACAAAAGGGGGTCGATTGTCAAGCATGAACATTGATTAAACATTAACACAATGCTTATTCACATCTTATCATGGTAATTCTTAACTATTTCAAAATGTTTTGTTGTCCTCCAAGTGGACATAATGCATTAAAAAAAATTCTTTAATGAATTTCATTCCATTTTATTGAACCACTTTAACTTGTTAGAATACAACTACATAGTAGTTCCACCCTCGAATGAATTTTGTGAATTTGCATATCTTCATGTGGAAAGGTGTGCAATAATTTTTCATAGTTTGATCAGGTACTCTAAAAGGTTCAATCTAATTGGGTAATCTATTCAATGCATTTGCCATTAAATGGGATCTACTAGGTTTTTAAATGATCTTGATATCATACTCCAAAAATAGTAAGAACCATCTAACTTACTTACGAGAAACACATGGCTTGTTAACTAAATACATTAAATCCATATGGTATACATAAAATGTGAACTTGTTACCTAACAAGTAATGCTTAAATTTATGTAAGGCATAAACCATAACTAAAGCCTCTCTTTTTGTAATAATGTAATTTCTTTCAACAAAACCAAGTAGTCTTAATGAATATGTAATAGGTTGATATATTTTACCCGTTGAATTTTGAGCCAATATTGCCCCTATTACTAATTGGATGCATCAATATGAACATGAAATTTTACTTCCCAATTAGGATTGATGAGTATAAGAGCTTGAATGTACTGATTTTTGATGTTTTCCCAAGCGATTTGACATTCAATAGTCCATTTGAACACTTCAATTTTCTGAGTAACTTGGTGATTTATGCCATAATGGAAGCAAAAAAAATTATGAAGCATCTATAAAATTGTGCCATTCCATTAAATACTTAAATATCCTAAAGTGTTTTTAGTACTAATATTTTGACTAGAGCCTCCATCTTTTTAGGATCATGTGTGTTTCCCATTTTGGAGACTATAAATCCTAAAATAGTTATAGAACATACCATAAATGCACATTTTTTTGGATTCAAACTAACGCCATACTCTTTGCATTTTAGAAAACATTTTATGAACTTTTCTAAATGAATGGACATGTCATTGAAAACCATAAAATCATCTAAAAATATCTTCATGAATACATCAATGTATTGATGGAAGGCATTGGTGATTGCCCTTTGATAGGTGGGTGGTCTGTTTTTGACCCCAAAAGGCATTACAATCCATACAAAAGCCCCCCAATTAGTTACAAAGGCAATTTTGTACTAATCCTTTAGTGCTATGGAAATATGATGGTATCCAAAAAAACCATTTAAAAATGTATAAACCTCATGTTCGGCTATAATGTCAATAACTTCATTAATAAAAGATAATGGGTATGGATCTTTCTTAGTAGCAAAATTAAACTTTCTAAGTCCACACAAATTCTTAATGTCTTGATTTTTTTAGGCACTACAAATATAGGTGATAGCCAAGTAGCCTTTTCAATAGGTTTAATAAAACATGTACAAGCAATTTGTCAATATCTTATTTGATAATAATTACATAATTAGGATTCAACTACTACCTTGCTTGATGAATAGGTGGTATCAATGTGTCCAATTCAATCTAATGTTGAGCTATCTTGGGTGGTATGCCCTTAAAGTCCTTATAAGTTCATGCAAAGATGTTTTTGAATTCATTTAACAACTCAATTAGTTGGTAACTAACAACAGGTTCTAGATCAACATTGATTATAACCTATTGCAAGTTTTCTTTGGAACCTAGGTTGATCTTGATTAATTATTATTCTTTCATGACAATCCATCCAATAATGCAAAGATTTATAACTCTTAATCAAACAAGTGTCTCATCAATCTCCATTTCTTCTATTTCAAGTTGGAAGAAAGTTTTTGGTAAATGTTTTTTGAAAATATTAAAGGATATAATTATATGAACATGTAATATAGATATCAATTCAACAAGTATATAAGATGGAACATGTAGTACATATAGATGTTCAATTAGGTTCAAACATGTTAATGTAATCAAATTAATAGTTATGGTTCCTATTGAAAACAATATTGGTTTTATAACAAACATCAATTGCTCTTATTTGTTAGATATTCCAAAATGGAAATCATAAAAAACTAACATTTTTGGATGCTTAATTGGTGCTCCAAGTTTCTTGGTAATAGATATAGTTTTGATTATATTGGTTCCTTGTATAATGATAGTATTGTTACTTTAATCACGAAACATTTTAGCATCTTTTAGCCCAAGATAACCTAACAACATATAATAGTTAAAATCTAACACACTACTTTGTATCACAATAAAAGTTACTGCATAAGGAATTCCATGAATAATTTTTTTGAGATCCTTAATCAGACCTAAAGGTTTGGCAATGGTTTGACCAACCATGTGTAGGTTGTAAGGTGCAAGTTTTGGTTTTGATAGACCTAATTACACTCTTAATTTCTTCATAATGATATTAATTCTAGAACCACCATCTAAAAGTACATCTTTGATAAAATTCTTCCCTACTTAAACTTGTATCAATGCCATTTGATGATCAATGGCAATTGAAGCAACTACTAATTTTGGTTAAGAAGGTTTTGATGGTATTGGGTTTAGAATGTAACATTTGAATTAAGGACCACTCACAACAATTGACCCAAGTTCAATGTATATTTGGTCTTTGATACTTGCTTACTATATCCTTTAGAATTTCTTCTAAAGTTTTTTAAATTATAATTTATTTTGAAATTACAAGTTGCTGATTTGAATAACGGTTTGATTATTTTCAACCAGTTGAATTGTAGAAAAATATCAAGCAATCCAGCCTAATTACTTTATAATGATTCTTCATTGATGATAATAGGTTTTTTTTCAGTCCCACCATGTCGTAGTTGTCCAATAATTTTAATAAATGAATCTCATAGATGCTATTTTGTTACCAATCATCAATTCTTTGGCTTTAATCGACTCCTTTTCTTTAAATACATGGTGTTCTGGTTGTTGACTACAAATAGTAATAATAACTACCACATTGACTTGCACATTGTTGGTTTTAGGTGGTTTAAGTGTTGTTATAACATTATAATTAGCATTCTAAACATGTTTTATACCTCAATCTTTTTAAGACATTCTCCAAATCTATGTTTTACATTAGAACAAATTATATAAGGATAATGAATAGGTATTCTACCTAGCTTGGCAAGTTGGGTTTTAGTTTTTATTATAGGTTCTATAGACTTAATTATGGCGGTTGGTACAACTAGTACTTCTCCTTTCTTGTTATGACAAGTCTTTAATGTATGACTTGTTTTACCACAATTGGTACATGTTAATGTTGATTTGGCTATAACAACAATTACTATAGGTTTAACAATTATATTGGCCTCTAGTGTGGTTAGTAGAGCATTATAACTCAAACTAATAGGGCCACTAAACCTACCTTGAAAATAATGGTGAATTTTTTTTGTTGTTCTAACTTGTAGATAATTTACTAGTCTCAACAAACATTCATAATAAACCCAACACATTCAACAATTTGTTACATATTTCACAATTACATGTAGACCTCTTCATCCTTCCTTACAAGTTTAAATCACTTGCAAAATGCTTACTCCAACTCTTCAAAAGTGCAATTTGGATGGTTTTGTGCATAATTTTTTCCCCATTCAAAGACATTATCCTTAAGAATAAAAGCAAACAGGTTGATGATGTCAGCTTCCATTGTTTCACTATTAGTTTTAATGGCCTTCTTGAACACTCTAATGTGAGCATCAAGATTCATGTCTTTGACATAAATTGGATATTGTAACTTCATGTATGGCAACTTAGTTATTGGTTCTAGTATAGGTTGCACAAGTGGTTAACATCATGGTGGTATAAACATGTGTGGGTTAGGTGTTGGCCATCCAAAAAATCCAACAAGTGGATTAAATGGTGGTCCTCTAGGTGGATCTCCTCTAAGTGAACTTCCTCCAGGTGAGACTCTAGGTTGTCCTCCATTCAATGGTTGGTGAATAGAACCTTTGGGTACATAAGTTAGTAAAATTGGTGTTAACCATATAGTAGTTGGCATTGGTGTAGTAGTAGGTTGCTAAACAAGTTGTCTATCCCTATTGGTCATTAGTTGAACCGCCATAAAAAATTGATTTCCAATAGGATGTGGTGTATAAGTTGGTGGTACAACAAATTGTTTAAGTATTTAGTACACATTCCTAGGTACATAACTTATATAATTCCTAAAAATTGAGGAGTCAAGTCTTTTTGTTTTAATTGGATATGTTGGATACAAACTAGGATTTAAAGGCACAAAAAGGGGTATGACAATGGTTGAAAGTACGATTGGGTGGTGCCACAAGGAACATCACACCTTCATTTTTCAAGACCCATCAAACTTTGGAAAAATATAGGAAACACATAACAAAAGGGTTTTAGTAAATTTTTCTATTGAATACATTAACTAGGTTGTATAGATTTTGGAACTTCAACAATGTAGAAAATATTTTGAATTTTTTTATTCCTATTCATTACATTCACACAAAGTTTTAGGAAAGTAATGGTGGTTATGTTCTTTAAACTTTTTGCTTGGGAACATTTTTCAAACAAGGTTTGGATTTTTTTGTGGATATAATTTTCTAAGGTAATTTAAATGGTATTCTATTTGATATTTTATTGGGTAATTATTTGAGCATGTGTAATTTAATTATGAATTTCCAAAGTTTAAGAACTTGATTTCTGAAAAGGCCACATGAATAAGGAATACAAATTTATAATTATTTCCACCTTTTTATTTTTTTAGTGGAAACTTCAAGCCATATACTTTGGCATGTAATAAATAAACACGAGAAAAAATAATTTTAAATTATGATTTTTTTATAAAAAACCTAGGAATATTATTTGGCCAATTTTTGTTCTTTGAATGTCCTTTGAAGGTGTTCTTAGCAGGTCCACCCAATCATACTTTCACCCCATTATACCACATTGGGTATGTTAAAGTGGGAACATATTGGTTTTACCTAGTATAATTGGTGTAACAAGTTGTGACCATGTTGTATAATAATTAACAAATATTGTTAGATGACCTATGTTAAATCCCCCAAGTAAATAACTTAAGGGTTTAGGTATAAGAAAACAAATTAACTAGTTAATAACATATCCTACTATAACTTAGAAACTAATTTTTAATCATTTCAAAATATTAATGTTTTAAACAGACATTTCAACATCTAAAGGAACACAACGATTTAATCCAAAAGGTACATAAAGAAACAATGTTTCACCAAAAAAAATTTGATTCAAAGATAAAATCTCATTTCCATTCATAAAACAATTGTTGTTACAAACATTGGATTCCTCCTAAAAATCCTTTCCAGAAAACGATGGAATTCCAAGAAAATCCCAAAAATCTCTCTCAATCAATCAATATAAATTAATCAATCAAAATAAACCTAACCAATGTTAGACTAATCCTCTAAAATTTTGGTTCTAAATATAAACATTTAAATTATTTTGATACTCCTTTTTTATTCCTAATAAAGTTATTGGTGATTATTAGTGGTTGTTTTATTAATGGCTATTGGTGGCTATTCTATAAATGAATATTGTTGGTTATTATATTGTAGGCCATTAATGGTTATTTTCTTGGTGGTTAATGATGGGTATTATATTGGTGGCTATTAGTGGTTATTTTATTGGTGATTTAAAAAAAAATTCTAAGTTATATTACAGTTATTGGTGATTATTATATGATAAATTATTATTAGATATTCTAAATCATATTATCATAGGCTTTTAATATTTATTTTATTGTAGGTTATTATAATTTTTTTCATAGGCTATTATTGGGTATTTTACCTTAGGTCATTATTATTTTTTATTATTTTAAAATTTTATACCTAAAATAAAATAATTTATAATAACATAAAGTATAATGACTTTGGATAACCTAAAGTATAACTTGAAATAACATTTTAAATCTTAAAATATAATAATTTAAGGTATACCCTAAGGTTAGTTGAATAATTTAATTTAAAATAATTTAAAAGTTAAAAACATATAATAAGCTTATAATAACCTATAATAACTTATAATAACTTAGGGTATAAATTACAATAATTAGGGTAGCCTAAAATAATATAAGGTATATTATAAAATATCATATGGTATTTAAAACAATAATATAAAAATAAACAAGTAAATTACAATAGTGAATTATGTCAATTAGTACTGAAACATGATGTTTACATAGTGATATTATATTGAAATAACTTAAACTAAGGTGACATCATTAATGCAGTGAACTTATTTCACTTTTAGGGTCCCATAGTGATTTAATGTCACAACCCTAACCTTGGGCTTGCGACTAAGGTAAGGGCTTGCAAGGTTACGGGCCAAGAGGGAACCCTAGGAATCACATTTCATGTTCCAAGGTGTGTAGGAAAGTGTGAAGGAACCTTCACAGTCCCAAGGGAGTTTCCACTTTGGGAGTTGGAGACCCTAGTGCACTTCCAAATCTTCAGAGAAAAATTGCAGGGGTCAAAGCCCAATGGATTGAGGAGTTTTTTATACCATTGATAAGTTCTTGGAATTTTGATGTCTAAAATGGGCTCACATGACCCGTTTGGACACTCAAAATATAGGTTATGTGTCGCAACCCTAGCCTTGGGCTTGTGACCAAGGCAAAGGGGTTGCAAGGTTGTGGGCCAAGAGGAAGCCTGGGAGTCACATCACATGCTCCCGGAAGTGTAGGAAAGTGTGAGGGAGTGAACCCTCACACTCCCAAGGCAACTCCCACTTTGGGAGATGGAGTCCCGATGGACTCTTGAAACTTCAGAGAGCAATTTGAGGGGTCAAAAATCAATGGCTTGTCGCGTTCTTTATATTATTGAAAATCTTTTGAAATGTAGATGTCTAAAATGGGCTCGCATTACTCATTTGAACATTTGAAACGCAAGTTATGGCCAAAAGAAGGGCTGGGAGTCAAACTGGCACTTTGACTCCCCACAAAAAAAGTCGGGAATCGATCCGACCCTGGTGTGTGTAGGTGGAGTGCGACACACCGTTGGAAAGCTCTTGAGGAGAGCTACAAGTTTGCTTAAGACCTCATCCTAATCAGAAGTTTGAGCTAGGAGTTGTGAGCTCTCAAAATCCCAAGAGTCTAAACCGAGACAATTTCGAGACTCCTCCTTGGGAGTCCCGGGAATAAAAGCCATTCGGATGCAGGTGTAGCGGAGCAACGTAGAGAATAATATATGGGGGAAGGTGGTGGCTTCCCCCAAGTCCGGGCCGTGGTGAGTCAAGTGAGTCCGTGTTGCCCGTGGCTTGTCCCAACACGAAGAGTGTTTCCGAAGGTGAAGTAACCAACTTGTGGTTGGTTCTGATGCAGGACCTAATAACTAAGTAAGTTGTCCCTCTTCCTAGTCTAATCCTGGAGCTTTCAACACGCCCTTTCACCCCCTTTAGTGTTGGAAGCTGGGAGCGGCATCTAGTTCCAATTACTTCCACTCTTTAACATAGTTGCACTCTTTTGAGTCTAACAAGGAACTTGGGGGCACGTCACTTGGTATTAGAGTTTCGGTTGAGCTCGATTCACTAATTGGGAGTTTCGAATGGCACCCAAGAAAAACCGTAAGCAAGCTCAAGAAACCATGTTGGAGGAACTCGTCGAAAACCGAGTAGTCCCGTCGGAATCAATTGGGGAAGAGGAACCAAGAACCCGAGAGGACTAAGATGAGCCCGAAAGTGAAGAAGAACAACGAAGCTTGGTCCTATTCACCCCGAAATAATTGGAAGTACTCAAAATGAATAGGCCCGACTTCAGTGAGTTGGTTGTGGCCCACAAAGGGGGGTCATCTAAGAATGCGAGATATCAACCGGCCAAGCTTGGGAACTTCAATGGCGCCCGTGACCGAAAGGTTGTGGATGCTTGGCTTGCGGAGATGGAGAATTATGTACATGCCGCCAAGGTTGGACGGCATTCGGTCGTGGAGCTGGCCTAATCCTACTTGAAAGGTTATGCTGCCACGTGGTGGAGGATAGTGAGACAAGAGGAGGGGAAGAGCCATGGCTACACTTGGGAGTTATTCAAAGACCGCGTGGAGACCGAATTTGTCCCAAGGAATTCCAACTACATCTCGAGGTGCAAAATTTGTGACCTTGTGAATGTCACAAATGAGAACTTGAGGCAATATGTGAGGGCTTATTCCGAACTCATGTTTAAGATCCGGCACATGCATGAGCTGGATCGTGTGTGCCAATTTGTGATGGGGCTCCAACTTGGGCCAAGCGAAAGCTTGAGGAAAATTGGCCCTCTTCATTATCCGAAGCCATCACAAAAGTGGAAGGCTTCTCGGATGTGGGGTGAAGCGAAAAATTCGAGTTCAAGAAGGATAACAAGTTTCTTCACAAGAAGCTAAGGCATGAAGGAGAATGGAACTGAAGGCAAGGAAGCCCAACGAAGGATAAGCCCAAACAATTTCAAGGCTCAGGGTTCAAACCTAAAGGGAACTTTGTGAAGAAAAGGGCTCCTTTCAAAGGGAACCAACCCAAGGGAGATTTTGGGGTGAAACCGAAAGGAGCATGTTTCAATTGTAACAAAGTGGAGCATTATTCCAAAGATTATCCCAAGTCCAAAATGCGGAATGGGGTGTCGCAACCCTAGCTTTAGGCTCGTGACCAAGGCAAAGGGGTTGCAAGGGTGCGGGCCAAGAGGAGGCCCGGGAGTCACATCACATGCTCCTAGGAGTGTAGGAAAGTGTGAGGTAGTGAACCCTCACACTCCCAAGGCAACTCTCACTCACTTTAGAGAACGATTTGAAAGGTCAAAATTTAATGGCTTGTGACATTTTTTCTATCATTGGAAAGCTCTTGGATCGTAAATGTCTAAAATGGGCTTGCATTGCTCATTTGGACATTTGAAACACAAGTTATGGCCAAAAGAAGGGCCGGGAGTCAGTTTGACTCCCGACCAGGAAAAGTTAAGAATTGAGCCAATTTACTTATTTGCAGACAACGTGCAACATACCATTGGAAAACTCTCGACGAGAGCTACAACTTTTCTTTAGACAACATCTCGATCTGAGGTCTGCTCGTAAAGTTATGGGGCTCCAAAGTTGTAGGAGTCCCTGTTGGTGCAATTTCGGGACTCTCACGTGAGAGTCCTGGGAAAGAAAAGCCATTTGGATGTGGGCCCCGTGGAGAGGTCCAAAGTATACTATAAGGGGGAAGGTGGTGGCTTCCCCCAAGTCCGGGCCGTGGTGAGTCTTGTGTGTCCGTGTTGCCCGTGGCTTGTCCTATCACCAAAGGTGCTCCAATTATGCACTAACCACTTTGTGTGGGTTGTGTGCAGGCCCGTGTGAGTGAGTGAAGCTTGTCAATTCTTCCTAGTCCCATCCCGAAGCTCCAACACGCCCCTTTACCCCTCAAAGTGTTGTGAGCTAGGGAGCGTGTCCCGACTCCTCTCTCTTCCGTTGTCTTTCATTTGGACTCACATTTGAGTCTTTTAAGGAGTTGGGAGTGCATCATGGGGGCTCTAAGGTAATTGCCCTCAATGCCAACGTAGCCCAACCTGAATGAAATTGACTTATCTTCTTGAAGGGGAAGGTTGTTAAGTGGGATGTGTTATTTCCTTTGGACGCAGGGGCTTCTCATAACTTCATAACCCGAGAAAGCACCGAAAGGATGGAGCTCCACTTGGAGGAGTTCAAGGCACCCATCAAGGTGCACTTCGCAGATGGGGTTCCCCATCCCACTACGTTACAAGCAAAAGAAGTGCCTCTTTAACTAGGAAATTCACTACTAGAAATTTTGTCATATGCAACCACACCCTTTGCAACTGGGATGCAACTGCCTGTCGCATGCAACTATTTTTGCAACTATGCCCTCTTTTTGGGTGTGTATGCAACTATGGTGCAACTATGATCACCTTCATCCCAACCTTTGGATGATTTCTGTGACATATCATCGTATATATTTG